>JACCDW010862210.1_pt1 | contig 83163 bp, 87 predicted proteins | sample 7449781 | NCBI WGS metagenome assembly JACCDW01 (sample SAMN15323449, study PRJNA562643) | freshwater metagenome | isolation source: river surface water | place: USA:Blue River Watershed | collected 2017-08-18
AAGCGGTGAGTTCCGATGATGATATCGACTTTTCCAGTCTTCAATTCTTTGAGGGTCTTCTTGGCGTCAGCATTGGTGACAAAGCGATTCAATTCGCGAATCTCCAAAGGCCAACCATGGAAGCGCTTCTTGAAAGTTTCAAAATGTTGGAAAGTGAGGACTGTGGTTGGCGCCAAGACTGCAACTTGCTTGCGACCATGAGCCGCAACGAATGCCGCTCGCATGGCCACCTCAGTTTTTCCAAACCCAACGTCACCGCAAATTAAACGATCCATTGGTTTGGTGGAAGCCATGTCCTTCAAGAAATCATGAATGGCTCGCAGTTGATCTTCAGTCTCGTCATAGGGAAAAGCGGATTCGAATGCAGCAAAGTCTTGCTCATGCATTTCAAACGACGGTCGGTGTAGCTCGGCCCGTTTGGCATAAAGCTGCAGAAGATCCGCAGCCAAATCTCGCAAGTGACCTTTGACTTTGGACTTTGTCTTTTCCCAGCCTGGCCCGCCCAACTTGTCGAGAACGGTTGTCGCCGCAGCACCTGAATATCGCTGCAATTGACCGACTCGATAGACGGGAAGATAGAGTTTGTCCTTATCTTTGTAGGCAATCTGAATAAATTCGGATTCGACTCCGCCGATATTCATCACACGCAGGCCTTCGTAAATACCAATGCCGTGCTGAACGTGAACAACGGTATCTCCAGGCTTCAAATCTCCGAAGGAAAGCCTTTTTGCCTGTTGTTGGAAATCTTCCGCCGAAGAATAATCGCGCACTCTTTGCTTGCGACCCAGAAGATCTTCGTCTCGCAATAGAACAATCTGATCCTCAGGGATTCTCATGCTCTCTGGAATAACTCGCGGAATGATCTGAACTGTTTTCGTTAAATGATCTTGCTGCTCAAACCAGGAATGCCATTTTTCATCGTGAGCTTCCGCAATCTGCACGGACCATTCGATCTTCTCAAAAAGCAAACGAAGACGCTCGGCTTGGCTCTTGTTTTTGACTCCGATAAAAATTCGATAGTGATCATTTTTCCACGCAGCCAACTTGGCTTGCAAGGAGGACAACCAAGCCTCGTTGCCCGGAGTTTGCGCGCTCAGTTGATTGGAAAGATCCAATACATTTTGTGTCAGATAGTGAAGCTTTTGAACTTTCTCTGATTCAAGATCTGAGAAGCTTTCGCTATCTAAATTGGAGAACTCAACAAATCGTGAGTCTTGCGGCCAATCTAGAGACTCGATATTTTGGTAAAGAGAATCAACTGGCGGGCGAATGACATTCCGGCTGGAGCTGTTGAAATCGCTCTTCAATTCGCTCAGGAGCTGATCGGATTCGCGAGCCAAGCTGAGCGGGTCCAAAACCCAAATGTTTAAATTCGAAGAGAAATGCTCCAAAGGAGTGGCGAGATTCTCGTAAAAAAACGGCAACAGAAAATCAAAGCCCGAAGTCAGCTGTTTTCGGGAAAGGGCTCGCAGCATTTCTTCGCCCTCAGAGGACTCGACATCGCGATCCACCCAAGAAGTGCGAAACTTTTCCAGAAGCAAATCCATTCGGTCGTCGGAGAAGAGAGCTTCTTTGCAGGGAATCAAATGGAAAAAGTTTGTTTCTTCCCGTGAGCGCTGATCGGCGGTGGAGAAAAAGCGCAAACTTTCAATCGTTTCACCAAAGAGCTCGATTCGGACAGGCCATTTGTGAGAGGGAGAAAAAACATCAACGATTCCGCCGCGAATTGAATACTGACCGACGTCTTCCACCAAAGGCGCTGCTTGATAACCCAAAGATGCTAGAAAAGTGTGCAGATCCTCCGGCAGATCCTGATTTTTTTCGTAGCGATGTGAGCTGTTCTTCAACACAGAAAACGGAATGGTTTTTTGAAGAAGCGAAGAAATGGGTGCGACAAAAATATCTCCGGGCTTTGCATTTTGAGCGCGGAAAAGAAACTTGAGACGATCGCTGGTGTTTTGAGCTTTCGGATCCAAAGTGGAATAAGGAGAAACGTCGAAGTGAGGGAGAATTTCGACTTCTTGCGAAGAGTCAAAAAACTGCAAAGCCTGCTGAAAGCGGTAAGCATCGCTAGAACCAGAGGTGACGACCAAATGCGGCAAGCTATTAAATTTTCTATGGTTTGCCTGAGACAAAAGCAGACCCAGCAAAGTCGGCGAAGAGCTTCCCGTGATGAGCAAGCGTTGGCGGCCGAGCTCAAACTCGCGCTCAAGAATAGACTCGAGATGCAGATTCAAATTTTCCATCGAACTTGGTGCCGGCATGAGGTTGCTATCATGCCAGAAACATGAGGGTCTTTCCATTCATAATTCTTGGAAAACATTAAGGTAAATAGTACAGTCAGTGGGTCTTTCAACTCAGATCATCAGCAGGAGGTATTGTGCCACTTGGTGGAATCCTATTCATTGCCACGTTCGTTATCCTTTTCGGATGCTTTCTCTTGTTCTTAGCTTCCAAGCTGGGCCGTCGCAGTTACGATCCAGTGAAGTTCGAAAGTTACGAGTGCGGTATTCCTGTCCAAGAAAAAAAGGACACAAAAATTTCCGTCAAATTTTATCTGACAGCGATCCTTTTTATCATTTTTGATATTGAGATCATCTTCATGTATCCGTGGGCGACGACCTACAGAGATTTCATTTCATCCGGACAAGGACTTTTTGTTTTGGGTTCAATGGGTGTCTTCCTGGCCGTTTTCATTTTCGGACTTTTCTGGGAAGTAAAATCAAAAGCTTTGGAGTGGGATTAATTCATGGGTCAGGACGTATTTCAAATTGCAGTCAACTGCATTAAGCTTGTTGTTGTCTTTTTGCTGATCGTGCAAGCCGTTCCTATATTGGTTTGGCTTGAAAGACGGGGATCAGCTTTTATTCAAAATCGATTCGGCCCCAACCGTGTGGGTCCACTCGGACTTTTGCAGTTGTTGGCGGATGCTGTAAAATTTCTTTTCAAAGAAGAATTTGTGCCAGCAAAGGGAATTCGTTTTCTCTATTACGCAGCTCCTGTTGCAGCTCTGGTTCCGGCGACTTTGGCCTTCGCAGCCATTCCCCTATCAGCTCCAGTGCACGTCGACGCTTTCGAAATGTTCGGACAGACTTGGGGACCTTATACCTTTTTGTGGCAGGGCTTCGAAATCAACGTCGGAATCGTTTACATTCTTGGCGTTTCCTCGCTGGCAGCTTATTCAATCTTGATGGCAGGCTGGGGTTCGGGGAACAAATACTCTTTGTTGGGTGCACTTCGCGCCAGCGCGCAAATCATCAGCTATGAGTTGGCATTGGGTCTTTCCATCGTTGGCGTCATTTTGATGTATGGAACTTTCAATCTTTCCGAAATGATTGCAGCGCAAAGTGGGCCATTGAACTTCAACTTTTTGGGAGCCAACTATGAAATTCCATGGCTTCCAAACTGGGGAATTTTCTTCCAACCACTGGGTGCTGTGATTTTCTTTGCGGCCACTTTTGCTGAATCCAATCGTTTGCCTTTTGACTTGGCCGAGGGCGAAGCCGAACTGGTAGCTGGATTTCACGTTGAATACGGTGGATTCAAAATGCTCCTGTTCTTTATCGGTGAGTACGGCCACATGATGGTGGCAGCTGGCTTGATGTCCACCTTCTTCTTTGGGGGATGGCACATTCCAGGCGTGAATTACGACCAAGTTTTGGCGTGGGCGCAAGGAGTTGTTTCGCCGGGAACGGCGGCCAATTTGTTGACCAGCCTGATTCACTTTTTGGTTTGGAATTTGAAATTCGCCATTTTCCTTTGGATCTTCATTCAAGTTCGATGGACTTTGCCGCGTTTCCGCTATGACCAATTGATGGATCTGGGTTGGAAGACAATGCTTCCATGGGCATTGGCGAACACCATTCTCACAGCCATTGTGATCTACGTCGCAAATATTTAGGAGTAACCAGTGACAGCAGATGCAATTTTATTTTGGATTTTGGCGATTCTGACAGTCGCCGGTGCCCTGACGGTGGTCTTGATCACAAATCCCATTTACAGCGCCTTGAGTTTGGCGATGACAATGGTCGGAGTGGCCGCACTTTTTGTGACACTCAACGCCTTCTTTTTGGCGGGTGTGCAGCTGATCGTTTATGCAGGAGCCGTGCTGGTTTTGTTCGTGATGGTTCTGATGCTTTTCGATTTGAAGCATGAACTTGAAGCCTTCACTCGCGGCCGTTTCTCTGGAGCGATTAAATTGGCGACAGTGGGAATGCTCTCGGGGCTTCTGGTTGGCGCTATTGTGATTTCAGCCAATGCTCTGATGGCGACTCCGCCAGCAGATGCGAAAGCTGTGATCAACGGAGACAACACGAAGCAATTGGGACAGCTTTTGTTTTCACAGTATTTGTTCGGATTTGAGGCCCTTGGCGTCCTTCTGCTGATTGTTGCAGTCGGAGCGGTCGCACTTTCGCGCAGCAAAGGGGGAACGCATGCCAAGCACTAATTTTCTGACTCAAATCACTTTGGAACACTATCTTGTTCTATCAGCGATTCTATTTGTCACTGGAATGGCCGGAGTTCTTTTGCGTCGAAATGCAATTGTCCTTCTGATGTCGATTGAACTGATGCTCAACGCAGTGAACTTGAGCTTCGTGGCCTTCAGTCGCTATTCAGGTCAGATGGAAGGTCAGATCATGGTTTTCTTTGTCATGACAATTGCTGCGGCCGAAGCAGCGGTGGGTCTGGCTCTGATCGTATCCATCTTCAAAAGATACCGCGAAGTGAACATTCGCTTCTTTGAGCACTTGAAAGGATAAGAATCATGTCTCAAACAGCTCTGATGGCAACTCTGATTCTAGCTCCCTTGATTGGTTTCTTGATCAATGGATTCCGATACAAAAAACACTCAGCCAATTTGGCAGGCGGAATCGCAACAGCGATGGCAGCCATTTCCTTTATCAGCTCGATTTTGCTTTTTGCTGAACTCTTGGGAATGCCAGCCGAGTCTCGCTCGATTTCGGTCAAATTTTTCGAGTGGATGGCCATAGCCAATTTCAAAGTCGACATGGGATTTGTCGTGGACTCCATCAGCGCAGTGATGATTCTGATCATCACTGGCGTGGGCTCTCTGATCCATCTCTTCAGTATTGGATACATGCACCACGATAAAGGTGTGGCCAAATATTTTGCTTACCTCAATTTGTTCTTGTTCAACATGTTGTTGCTCGTATTGGGAGACAACCTGTTGGTCATGTTCGTTGGCTGGGAAGGTGTCGGACTTTGCTCATATCTTCTGATTGGCTTCTGGTTTACGGACAAAGAAAAAGCAGCGGCGGGAATGAAAGCTTTTATCACCAACCGAATTGGGGATGCGGCTTTCTTGCTGGGAATGTTTGTTCTGTTTTTGACTTTCGGTACTTTGAACTTTCAAGAACTCAATGCTTTGGTTCCAAGTTCGCCTGAAACTGCTTGGATGGGCGCGATCACGATGGGAACAATGTTCTTGTTTATCGGTGCCACCGGTAAATCAGCTCAGATTCCTCTGTATGTTTGGCTCCCAGATGCGATGGCGGGTCCAACACCAGTTTCTGCATTGATCCACGCGGCGACCATGGTCACTGCGGGCGTTTACATGATTGTGCGCTTGAACCCTCTATTCCTGGCGGCTCCCAACACGATGATGATCATCGCAATTATTGGTGCGGCGACAGCAGTCTTGGCGGCGACAATCGGCATGACCCAGTTTGATATCAAAAAGGTCCTCGCTTATTCCACTGTTTCTCAATTGGGATACATGTTCTTGGCTTGCGGCGTGGGTGCTTTCGGAGCAGCCATGTTCCACTTGATGACCCATGCGTTTTTCAAAGCGCTGATGTTCTTGGGTTCTGGAAGCGTGATTCATGCCATGCACGAAGAACAGGATATTCGCAAAATGGGCGCGCTGAAAAAATACATGCCCATCACACACTGGACCTTCTTCTTTGGATGGTTGGCAATTATCGGAATTCCGCCATTCGCGGGCTTCTTCTCGAAAGATGAAATCCTTTGGCTTTCTTTCCACTCACCCATGGGACATTGGGCTCTGTGGGGAGCTGGAGCCTTGGGCGCAACCATCACGGCATTCTATATGACCCGCTTGATGGCTCTGACTTTCTGGGGCAAGAGCCGAGTTCCCAAAGACACTCACCCGCACGAATCTCCAGCAAGCATGGCGATTCCATTGGTGGTTTTGGGAGTGCTCTCTGTCATTGGTGGATGGATCGGAATTCCTCACGTGATTGGGGAAGTGTTGGGTCACATTCCGAATTTCTGGGAAGAATGGCTGCACCACTCAATCAAGGTTCCAGAAATGAGTCACGCCGATGCTTCACTCGAGTGGACACTGATGGGAATTTCGACGGGCTTGGCGATCATTTCTTCGTCGATTGCTTATCACTTCTATGTTCGCTCGCCAGAAACACCGAAGAAAATTGCTGAAAAAATCAGTGGCGTTTACAACGTCGTGAACAACAAATACTTCGTGGATGAAGCCTATTTCGGCTTCATCATCAATCCACTGGTCAAGCTGAGCAAAGATCTTTGGTACTACGTCGATGTCAATGTGATCGATAAGACCACTTATTGGGTCAGTGACGTTGTTCGTGGCGGAGGCTCTTTGGTTCGTGGCCTGCAAAACGGAAATATCCAGCAATACGCTATGTACATTGCTATTGGTGTGGTTTTGACTTTGTCTTTCATTTTGGTGAGGTAATCGATGCTTTTATCAGCTGTAGTTTTTCTTCCGCTTCTTTTTGCATTGGTCATCACACTTTGGCCAAAACAAAACACTTTGCGGCCGCTGGCTTTGGGATTCTCACTGATTGAGTTCCTTGTCAGCTTGGTCATTCTTCAAAGATTTGTCCCTGGCAGCGCGCAACTGCAAATGGTCGAGCAGTATCCATGGATCGAGCGTTTCGGCATCACTTATTTCTTGGGTGTCGATGGTCTTTCGCTTTGGCTGGTTTTGCTGACGACTTTCCTGACCCCGATCATTATTTTGGGTTCATGGACAGCTATCGAAAATAGAGTGAAGGGATTCCACGCTTCATTGTTTGTTCTGCAAACGGCAATGCTTGGAACTTTCTTGGCTCTCGACGCCGTTTTCTTCTACCTGTTCTGGGAGCTTTCACTGGTCCCCATGTATTTCATGGTGGGCATCTGGGGTGGAACTCGCAGAATTTATGCCACAGTTAAGTTCTTCATCTACACGATGATCGGTTCATTGCTGATGTTGGTGGCCATCATCTATATGATGTTCCTTTGCCAAGAAGCTTTCGGACAAATGAGTGCAAGCCTTTTGGATTTCTATAAATTGGACATTCCATTTATTGGAAACCAATTTTTCAGCATGCAAACTCTGCTGTTCTTTGCCTTCGCTTTGGCGTTTGCCATCAAAGTTCCAGTGTTTCCATTTCACACATGGTTGCCAGATGCACACGTGGAAGCCCCGACTCCAGGTTCAGTGATCCTGGCAGGTGTGATGCTGAAAATGGGAACTTACGGATTCCTTCGTTGGACCATTCCAATGTTCCCAGAAGCTTCCGAGTATTGGGCTTGGTTGTTCTTGTTCGTGGGTGTGATCGGAATCGTCTACGGAGCCTTGATCGCCATGGTTCAGCCGGACATTAAGAAGCTAGTCGCTTATTCTTCCGTTTCTCACATGGGTTATGTGTTGATCGGCCTTTTCACTTTCAATGAGTTCGGTATCGGCGGTGGTTTGTACCAAATGTTGAATCACGGTATTTCAACTGGTGCTCTCTTCTTGCTGGTGGGAATGATTTACGAGAGAACTCACTCACGTGAAATTTCTAAATACGGTGGTTTGGCAGGCGTTTTGCCGATCTTCACGATTTGTTTCTTCATCATTACCTTGTCTTCAATTGCGGTTCCGATGACCAATGGATTTGTTGGCGAATTCATGATTTTGCTGGGAACTTTCAAAGCTTCTGCCGGCTACGCTTATGTTGCTGTTTCTGGTGTTGTTTTGGGAGCCGTCTATATGCTCTGGATGTTCAAACGAGTTTTCTTCGGTGAAAAGGGTGAGTTGGTCAAAGACGAACACCATCCATTGCACGACCTCAATGTTCGCGAAATTGCTGTGATGGTTCCTTTGATCATCATGGTTTTCTGGATGGGGCTCTTCCCCAATCACTTCCTGGATTTCTCAAAATCCAGCATTGATCATCTCGTTAAAAATCAATCCAACTACAACCTCACAATTCTGAATGAGTCGGCGAGCAGCCAGGCTCGGGCCGAAATCGGAGGAGACCAATAATGAACTTCAATATCGGAATCGGCGACATTTTCCTGATTTCTCCAATGATCGCTTTGTTTCTGGCGAGCATTATTCCCATTACCATCAAAGTTCTCCGCGGCAACGTCGAGCAAAGCCCAACGGCCACTTTGATTCAGGGTCTGGGTGGAATCTTTGCGGCCATCGCGCTTTTGCTCGTGGTTTCCGGATCTGGAGCCACTGCATTTGCCAATGCTTTGGTTTTCGACGGGGTGACAACTTGGATGGGTCTGATTGCTCTTCTGTCAGCAGCAGGCGCTCTGTTGTTGATGTACGACAATCCTTCCACTACCGGAGATCAATTCTCTGAACTGGTTTTCCTGACACTAAGCTCAGCAATTGGGATGATGATCTTGGTTTCTGCGGTCGATTTCCTGATGGTGTTTATCGGATTGGAAACGATGTCGTTGGCCCTTTATTTGATGATCGGAATGTCTCACGAACAAAGACTTTCAAAAGAGTCGGCTGTGAAATATTTCATCTTGGGAAGTTTTGCTTCAGCTGTTTTCTTGTACGGAGTGGCTTTCGTATTCGGAAGCGCAGGCAGCACTTATATTCCAGTGGTCGTTGAAAAGACGGCGGAATTGATCAGCTCTTCTCGCATTTTCCTCTTTGGAATCACTTTAATGATCCTGGGATTTTGCTTCAAAGTTTCAATTGCTCCATTTCACGCTTGGACTCCCGATGTTTATCAGGGAGCGCCCACTCCGCATGCTGCCTATATGGCAACTGCGGTCAAAGCTGTCAGCTTTGCGGCTTTCTTGAGATTGATTGCAACCAAGTCTTTGCTGGGTTCAGAGAATCTGTTTGATATTCTTCAGTGGCTGGCTGTGATCACCATGATCGTCGGAAACGTCGCGGCCATTCTCCAGAACAACTTCAAACGGATGTTGGCTTACTCGAGTATTGCCCACTCTGGCTACTTGTTGATCGGAGTGATCACGACAGGGATTTCAGAACAAATGTCATTCGGAGCTTCAGGAGTCATTTTCTACTTGGCTTCTTACTCGCTGATGACTTTGGGATCTTTCGCGATTGTTTCCTTGATGGAAAGAGATGAAAACACTTCTCTGCAAATCGAGGACATGGCGGGATATGCTCGCAAACGACCAGTGATGGCGTTCTGCTTGACGCTCTTCTTGCTGTCTCTGGCGGGGATTCCTCCAACGGTTGGATTCTTTGGTAAGTTCTATCTCTTCACGGCCGCAATTGGTGAAGGACTTATTTGGTTGGCAGTTTGGGGTGTCTTGAACTCTGTGATCAGTGTTTATTATTATTTGCGTCCGATCGTGGTGATGTACATGAAGGAAGGCCAGCCTCAGGAAGCTTCCTACCAAATGAATGCCACAAGAACAGCGATTGTGATTTCAGCCATTTTGGTTGTTTTCATGGGTCTGGTCTCAGGCCCGATCTTTGATCTCTTTGAAAAGGCGCTGTCCTAATGAGCAAGGCGCCCTTCGAGAGAGTTTTTTCTCTGATTGAGAGAAAGAAGATTCTTTCAAAGGTCGCCAAGGAAAAAATTCGCGTTCTACTAAAGGGCGCGAACAATGAAGTCATGGAACTAAAAGTCTCGGAGATGGACTCGCAAGGCAATTTGCAGGGGGCGATCTTGGGAAAAACTCCGAAAGACTTCGAAAAAGTCACAGCTCTTTTTTATATCGGGCGCGAGAGATATTTTCTGACCACAAAAATTAAGAAGAAAAGCGAAGATCGCTGGTTGCTTTTGAACGACACTCAGCTTTTTCGCTTTAACCGTCGAAATGCATTTCGAGTTTTTGTCCCGCCGGGTGTGGATCTCAATTTTTTCGTTTCCACTGTCCGCAATATCGAGATCAATAAGAAGGTCAACGTCCTGGATTTTAGCTCCGGAGGAGCTCGTCTGCATTGGTACAGCGATAAGAAATTGCCAGTGGGAACACAGATCAAAGGAGTGCTTCAGTGGGGAAACGGCAAGATTCTTCCCATTGAGGCCACAATTGTTCACTCTCCTGAAACCGGCATTTATGGAGTGCGCTTTGTTCGAATGAGCTCAGTCACACTCAATCGATTGAAAATGCTGAGCGTGGAAATTCAGCAAGAGATCAACTTCACTTGATCAAAGGTCATGCATTCGCAGCTGATTGATGGCCGATTTGAACCCAGTTCGCACAATTCTTTCCAAGACATTCGGATTCAAAGAGAAATGGTCAGCAAAGAACATTTCATGGTTTTGAGGTCGGGGATGAATGTAAATGTAGTCGACTTCAGGTTTGTAGCGAACTCGATCTCGGATAATCTTTAAGACATGTTCGCGGTGTTCTTCGGGAAGACCACTTTGTTTAAAATAGTCTTCGATCGAATGATAAATGGCCGAAATATCGCTTTTGTACTGGATGTGGCGATCGATTTTCTGTTGAATCACTTGGTACAAAGCCTGATTCAAAAGCACGGGAATTCCAAAGTGATGAAGACTGCCGATCTCCGGTGTGAAGTGATAGGGTTGGTAGGAATAACTTCCAATGATCAAATCGGCCCCATGATCTGAAGCCACATGGGTGGACAATGAATCCCTGATCTCACCATCAAAAAAGAAGATCTCTTTTCCGTCTTGGCGAGTGATTCCATAAGGTGCAAAGACGGGTGGCAAACTGATTGAGGCGGCCACAGCTTCTGAAATCTTGGCATAGTTCACATATTTCAAAGTCTTGGTTTTGCTCGATTCGGCGAAGTTGCCAAAAATAGCTTTCCGAGTGTGATTGAGCTGGGTTCCGATGATGAACAACTCGACCCCGAGTTGACGGAATTCGTTGTGAGAAAGAGCGTATTCACGAAGGTACTTTTCCATGCCTTTGGCCGTGAAAAAGCCATTCATTTTGAAGCGATCCTTGATCAGCACTTCCAGTCCTCCGGACAGGAGGGAGCGACGCAGAACTCCCAAGGGGAGAGCCTTGAGAATATTGCTGCCATTCAATGTGAAAATTTCTTTGTAACTAAAAGGCTTCAAATGCCCCAAAGAGTGATCGTCCTTTTTCTTGCTGGAACGATCTCCCATCTCAAAAGCATGAATCAAGGCTTCGAGCGAATAACCGGCCGACAAAGCGGCAGCCACAAAAGAGCCGGCACTGGAGCCGACATAAAGGCGAATGGTCATGGGATCATCATCGGGAAAGTTCCGGCTGACCTGTTCTTTGGTCCCACCGGCAAAACGGAAGCCCTTTTCTCGCAGGGCCAAGCAAACGCCAATGTGAAAGGCGGCGGCTTTGATTCCTCCTCCACTGAGGACCAGTCCGATTTTCTTCTTTTCCTTGATTTTCAATGCCATGCTCTGAGTATCCAAGATGAAAAAGGAAAGTGAAAGCCGGAACTTTGCGCGTCTAGCCAAAACCCTATTGACCTTTGGCAAGGCGTCGAAAGTCTCGGCAACTTTTACCTATCCAAATCGACCAAGGTCGTGAATACTCAGGTAACCAAAGCCTTGAAAGCCAGACCTTTAGCGGGTTTTCGGTGAGTAGGCTTAATTTGGATAGCCTCGATTTGACAGGATATCCATGCATGCTACAGTTAGTAAGCAAGAGAGGTTGTATCAGAATGGCAGATAATTGGCTTCCGCTGACTGAGTATTCATCCAAGTATCAGGTGAGTATTAGTACGCTTCGAAGACGAATCAAAGCCAACGACATAAAGCATCAGCTTCGTGACGGCAGATACCTCATTTTTGATCAACCTCAAGAACATCGCCCCTCCCAAGCGATTAGCCCCTCCCCCTTAAAAGCCTCGGCTGATGGACAGCCGTCGGTGAAACAGTCTCCATCTTCTCAACCCCTGGAGACTGTTTCTTTAGAAACTCAAGGTGAGCCGATCTTGGCCGCCGCCAACCGGCTGCTCTCCGAGCTCAAAAAAGCCTACGCGCAAATTCTGCACGAGAAAGAAGAACAAATCCTCAGCTTGAAAAGTGAAGTGGCGGATTTGAAAACTTTGGTGCGAGTTCTCGAAACCGAAAACGAACGGTTGACGCGCCGAAAACAAAGCTAAGCTACAATTTATTTTTATCCTTCCTGAAAGAAAAAAAGACATGCATTTCCTTAAAAAAATGCAAAGATCGCGAATCGGGGGGAATCATGAAATTCGGACTAACACTTTGTGCAATTCTTTTTGCAGTCAGCGGTGCTCAAGCACTGAACTTTGATAAAAACGTACCAACGGCCATCCAAAAGCAAATGCTGGCGGACCTTGATTTTATGTACCAAATCCAAGGAGCCAAACAGACTCCTTATCATCAAAAAATTTACGGAAATTTGTCCGGCGCGAGCTACAAAAACTTTTTTGAAACTCGCATCACTGAAGTTGGCTTGAGTTCTTGCGGCGGCGGAGCTGCTGTGGCTTGCGTTCAGCCCTTCTTTGAACCCAATAAAATGTGGCTGACTCAAAACTTTATTAACTTTTCTCATCCGCAAATTGCGCGATCCATGGTGGTCTTCCACGAAGCTCGTCATGCGGAATCAAACAATGGCAACTGGGGCCACGATCGTTGCCCAAGTCCATTCTTGGATGAAAATGGTAAAGAAAAGGTCAGCATCTGGACGGGCGCTCCTTTGGCTGGAGAGCCAGCGTGCGATTCAACGGCTTTTGGCTCTTATGGTTCAACGACCATTCAACTGAAGAACATTGCAAAGCACTGCGCAAATTGCTCTGACAAAGTCAAAATGGATGCAGACTTGTACTCGACTGATCAGTTGGGTCGCATTTCTAGAGACAGCGTCAAGAAAGCGATGCTTGCTGACTTTGATGCGAAGTAAATCGGTTTTAGGCATTTTTATCTTAGGGGCTCTGCTGATCGCAGGGCTCTTTTTCGTTTCAAGGACTCAGAATACTGAAGAAAAGGGTCCTGAAGCTATCGAGTCATACTCGAAACCACTCGATTTTCGTGAGAACAATCAAGGCCAATTGGCTGCAGATCAGAAGCAGTTTGAAGGGCCGGCGTTCGTGAAACTGGATGAGCCACGATCTTTGTCGCCAGCCGAGCAGAAACAGTGGACGTTGTTTCAAGAGATTTTGAACTCGCGAAATGACAATGACGCGCGAGTGGACACAGAGCTTCGGGATTTGACTCCGGAATTCAAAGAGAGTCTGCGCTCGGCCTATTCGCAACTGCCGGCGGAGAATCGCAATGCGCGAGGATTTGCAGCTTTTTTGATTGCCCGTGAAATTCGTGATGTCCGAGATTTGCAGTTTTTGAAGGAAATCTTTCAAGAATCTCCATGTTTGAGCTTTCAAAAGTGTTCGCAAGTCGGAGATCCCGATCCGCATCTGGATGGGATCAATGAAACGTCTTTGAACTACCCGCAGCTAGTCAGTCTTTATCAAATGCAAAAACAGCTCGAGGCCAATCCCAGCCTGCTGCAATCTTCCGAAATGAAGACGGCCTTCAGCGAGACTCTTCGTGAGGCTCGGCAGTTTCCCAACTCAGCCATTCAAGCCAAGGCTCGGGAGCTCCAAGAGAAGTACGGCCTGTAAAATGGTTTACTTTCGATAGCGACCGTTGTTATGGTCCGCGCCGGGGGGAATCATGAAATTCTTTTTATCACTCTTGCTCTTCGTATCTACTCAGGCCAATGCAGTGGAATTCGATAAAGATGTTCCAGAAGCCATCAAAAAACAATTCAGTATGGATTATGATTTGGTAACCAACCTGCAATCCAAAGGCGCGACTCCTTTACATCAAAAAATTTTCGGCACAGTGAGTGGTGCTAGCTACAAATCTTTTTTTGAAGAGCGCATCACTTTTATCGGAATGGACGATTGTGGCGGATCGCCTGGAGTGGTGGCTTGCGTGCAGCCTTTTTTTGGCGCTCACACGATGTGGCTCTCGCCGAACTTTATTAAGTTCAATTTGCCGCAAATGGCTCGCATCATGATTCTTTTTCACGAAGCTCGTCACACTGAAGGAAAAAATGGAAACTGGAGTCATGCTTCTTGCCCAGTTCCTTTTTTGGACGACAATGGCAAAGATGTGACGGGATTGTTCAGCGGAGCCAAGCTGGAAGGTCAGGCGGCTTGTGACTCGACTCCATTTGGTTCCTACGGCTCATCGACGATCATGTCGAAGAATATTGCCAAGCACTGCACGAACTGTTCGCAGAAAACAGTGATGGATTCCGAGCTGTTGGCGACGGATCAAATCAAGAGAATCATTCATCCGAAAGCTAAAAAAGAAATGCTCGAGGATTTTGAAAAGCCTTAGTTCGCTTTTCCTGATTTGCAAAACTTAGCGCAATAACTGTAGGTCATGCCGTTGGAGCATGACTCCAGACAAGCTGCAGAGGCTTCTTCGCTGCACTTGGGAAACTTTTTTCGAAAGCTGGGAACAAACTGGTCCAGGCATGAAGACAAAGTTCCATGGTTTCTGCAAATTTGAAGTTGAGTGCGGAGTGCTTGCTGCTTGGAAGCACAATCTCCCCCTTCTCCATAAGCCCCAATGACCTCAGCATTATCAGTTTGAATCACAGACGTGACGGCTTGAGCGCCTGTAGCCCAGAAAATCAACCAAAAGGCAGAAAAGGCGCAAAAGGTGCCAGCCACCTTTGTGAATTGTTTCCGGCTCACGAACTCACCTCCGATATACGAACAAGCCTATCAAGCTCATTTGAAAAAACAAAACCCAAGGTCTTTCAACCCTGGGTTTGTTGCGAGGCAATATGTCTAAAAGTTGTCTGGCACCTTTAGGCGGCAGAGGCGGCTGCTGAGCCTTTGCCTTTTTTGCCGGGCTTTGGAGTGCTGGCTTTCTTGTGGGCTTTTCCTTCTCTGTCGAAGGCCACAGCGAAAACCTCATCCAAATTTTCCACACAGATGAAATTCATCTTGTTCTTGAACTCAGTCGGGATGTCAGAGAGATCTTTCTGATTGGCCATCGGAATGATCACATCTTTAATTCCCTGTGAGAGCGCCGCAAGGCACTTTTCACGGATACCGCCGACCGGAAGAACACGACCCTGAAGAGTCACTTCGCCCGTCATTGCAATATCATGTCGAACAGGAGTGTCAGTCATCAAAGACAACAGTGCAGTCGTCATTGTGATACCTGCCGAAGGACCATCTTTCGGGATAGCACCTGCAGGCAAATGCACATGCACGTCCCACTTTTCAAAGAAGTCTTCTGGAATTCCCAACTGCTCCGTGTGAGCTCGGGCGTAAGCCATGGCTGCATGAGCAGACTCTTTCATGACATCACCCAGTTGCCCAGTCAAAACCAGGCTTCCACGTCCTTTGTATTTCAATGCTTCAACATAAAGAACTTCACCACCAGCCTGAGTCCAAGCCAAGCCTGTGACGACTCCGACTTGTGAATCATGCAGCTTCTCATCACGCAAGAAGCGTGGTGGGCCCATCAAATCCGGAACATTGGCCGGAGTGATTTCCATGAAGCTGGTTTCGCCCATGACAACCATCTTAGCAACTTTGCGGCAGATGGAGCCAACTTCTCGCTCCAGGTTACGAAGACCAGCTTCGCGAGTGTAGTGAGAAATCAGGTACTGAATACCATCATCAGTGAACTTGATGTTTTCAGGTTTCAAGCCGTTGGCTTCAATCTGACGATCGATCAAGTGTTTCTTGGTGATCAAGAGCTTGTCGTTCTCTGTGTAACCAGAGATCTGCAAGAGCTCCATACGATCTCTCAATGCTGGCGGAATGTTCTCAAGAACGTTCGCCGTTGCGATAAAGAGAACATCTGACAAATCGAAATCAACATTCAAATAATTGTCACGGAAAGTTGCGTTTTGTTCCGGATCCAACACCTCGAGCATCGCTGCAGAAGGGTCACCACGGAAATCGCTTCCCAGTTTGTCGATCTCGTCGAGAACGATTACTGGATTTTTAGTCTTCGCCTGTCTCATCGCTTGGATGATTTTTCCTGGCATCGCGCCAACATAAGTGCGGCGGTGACCACGGATTTCAGCTTCATCTTTCACACCACCAAGAGCGATACGGAAGTATTCGCGTCCCATGGAGCGAGCGATTGACTTACCAAGAGAAGTTTTACCAACTCCGGGAGGGCCACAGAAGCAAAGGATTGGACCTTTCATGTTGGCTTTCAATTTTCGGACAGCCAAGAATTCGAGAACGCGATCTTTTGCTTTTTGCAAATCATAGTGATCTTCATCCAAAATTTCTTTGGCGCGCTGAAGATCAATTGAGTCTTCTGATTTTTTCGCCCAAGGAAGATCAACCATCCAGTCCAGATAAGTGCGGACCATTGAAGCTTCGGATGCATCTGGGTGCATACGCTCCAGACGGTGCAGTTGCTTCAAAGCTTCAGCTTCCACATTGGCAGGCATTCCAGAATTGTGAACTTTTTCGCGAAGTTCTTCGATTTCTTCGGACTTAGAATCCTGTTCGCCGAGTTCATTCTTTATAGCGCGCATTTGTTCGCGCAAGAAGTACTCTCTCTGAGACTTGGACATTTCGTCCTTCGCCTGAGAACGGATTTTCTGTTGCATTTGAATGACTTCCAATTCAGAAGCCAGAATTTCATTCACCAATTTCAAGCGCTCTTTGTGATCAGTTGTTTCCAGAACCTTTTGCGCATCTGGAACTTTGATTCCCAAATTGCTTGCGATCAAGTCAGCCAACTTTCCTGGGTCTGTGACATCGTCCAAGACCAAAAGAATATCTGGAGACAAAGACCGACCAAGAGCAATGATCTTCTCAATATGTTCTTTGGCTGTGCGAACCAGTGCTTCAAACTCAACTCCAGGAGCTGTGTTGGCTGGTTCTTCGATTCTCTCAACAGCGACTTCAAAAGAAGGCGAAGTTTTGGAGAAGGATTTGATTCGACCCTTGGCTTCACCTTGGATGAGAATCTTCACTCGACCATCTGAGAGTTTTCTCATGCGCATGATCTTGGCGATTGTTCCCACTTGATAGATGGAATCCGGAGTCGGGTTTTCCTCTGTGAGTTCTTTCTGAGATGCCAGAAAGATCAAACGATTTTTAGAAAGTGCGTCTTCGACAGAGCGGATGGAGGCTTCACGTCCTACAAAGAGAGGCAGGATCATGTAAGGAAACACAACGATGTCTCTCACAGGAAGCATTGGCAATGTCGCGGGTATTTCTGAAACTTTGTCGTCAAAACTCATACAGCTCCTCCGCCAGTCGTGCGGGATAAAGGTTGCCTCGTATGAATTTTTTCGGTCGGACAAGGAAAAGGCTTTAAGGAAAAAGACACCTTTGAGGTCTGGAAAAAGTATAGAAAATATTGGTAGTTATATGGAGACCCAAAGTCGAGACAACCAGAAAAAAGTGCTGACATCCATGTCAGCGAACCTCTCTCCATGAGCAAAGCTATGGATCAAAGGCCAGTTCAAAACCAGCCAAAAATTCAGTTATTGAAGAAAATTACGTGGATCTTCCTGCTCTTCTTTGCAGGACACACACAATGTTGCCAACGGGCTGGCTTTGAGTCGGCCCTGGCTGATGTTCTCTCCGCAAGACTCACATTGGCCGTAAGTCCCGTCGTCGATTTTTCCGAGCGCGCGATCAATCTGGAACAAAACCATTCTCTGGCGTTCATGCAAGTGAATGGACAAGTTCGTTGAGAGATCGTGTGAAGCAGCTTCTGCTTCTTCCGGAATGTGCGTTCTCTCGATGGCTTGTTCTGTTTTGAATTCGTTTGTCTTATTCAAAATCGAACTTTTCTGATCGAGAAGAAAACTTTTAAAAAAAGAAAAGTCGGTCGCGTTCATCTCTTTCCCCCTTTGATGCCCTTTGACCGGTCATTCATCGAGGGTGTTTATGAAGCCCTTCACAGGTTGTTTCAACAAAAAATTTTCATGTGCTGAAAACTTCTACAGAAGTGCGACGCCAAGTGCGAGAGTTTTCCACATGCGAATTTTCTTGAAACCCGCAGCCATTGTGGAAAACCCGTCGCGATTATCTTGCGAATTTTTTATTGGAAGCTTCTCGAATTTCAGCGCCTTCGATACTCAACCGCGTGTAAGGAATGGCGAGCAATCTTTGAATTTCGATGGGCTCCAGAGTTTCTTCGCAGACGCCGAATTGTCCTGATTCAATGCGCGACAAAGCGAATTCAATTTCCAACAATTGCAGGCGAATCCTCTCTTGAGAAGCAAGGAAGTTATTCTCTGTGAGATGAGCCACAGTCTGATCGATTTCATCACCGCTGCTCTTGTCATTCATCGCAAATTCCTGACGAATGCTGCGCGCACGATTGATGAGTTCCGCCCGCATCAGAATCAATTTCTGTCGGCATTGTTGAATCAAATCTTTGGAAATACCCTCACTCATAACCCCCCCCCCGAATGTTGGAAGGGCATTCCTGATGTGCCCTTCTTTGGGTTATTTGACAGGGCTCAGCGCCAGAAGGGTTAAGTTATCCACATTATTTATTTTTATAAATGAGATCAGAGCCCGATTTGTTTAAGTGTATTTAAGCTTCTTAAATTCTTAAAAAGTGATGAAAAAACAGGATGAGCGAACCCATCCTGGTGAAGGTTTGAAAAAAAATCAGGGTGTCTTCTGTTTTTGAGCGGAAACGATATTTCCACTTGAATCCAAAGTCAGAGCCACAAGAGGTCGCATGATTTCTCTTTCCGAGGTCATTGACAGCGACCCAATCGCGCCAGGAAAGCCATTCACTTCGGACAGGGCCTTGGCCAAGGAATCACGGCTGGTGTGCCCTTGCGAAACCAACTGTCGCAACAAGAGAGCCGCATCGTAAGCTTGGATTTCCAAAATGCCAGGATCCTCATTGAAGAGCGCTTTGTAATCTTTGATGAAAGAAGAGTTCATGAATCGCGGCTCGTTACCAACAAAGCTATCGACGAAAAGCAGATTGTTTGCGAAATGGCCCGCGCGTTTTGAAACTCCAGGAACATTCCACAAATTTGTCCCCAAAAGTTTGACACCTTTCACTCCATTGAATGAAAGCATCGCTGAGATCTGTCCCATGGCCTTCACACTGTCAGGAATGAAGATTCCATCAAAGTCGATATTAGGCGGAAGCAAATCATCTGGCGGAGTGGTGCGAGCTGTTTTCTTAGCTTGAGCATCGGACCATTCCTTCAACCGCAATCGGTATTCTTCAGCGCGGTCCTCAATGTAGAAAGTCCCAACCAATCTTTGAATGGGATAGCGGAAATCAGTTTCTTTGTTCGAGTAAGGCTGTGCCGCCACAATTGAACCGCCTCGAGCCAAGACTTCGTCCCAGAAAATATTGGCGAATTCAGTTCCATAAGAGTCGTTGGGAAAGAGAATGGCAAATTTCTTCATGCCGTGTTCTTCCATCGCAGTTTTCACCAAATATCGAACTTGCATTTCACTGGTCAGAGAATTTCTAAAGACAGTGGAGCTTGTCTCGGTGATTCCTGATTTTTGCGAAAGGGCAATTGAAGGAACTCCCAATTCCGAAGTCTTCGCCGCCACAGCCGGTGCAGTCTTGGAAAGGATACTTCCAATCACCGCAATGACATTGTCTTCTTTAACAAGCTTCTCGACTCCTCGACGGGCGTTATCAGGATTTCCTTCGCTGTCGATGACTGCCAACTTAAAAGAGGAAGGCTGGTTGTTGTAAAGACCAAGACCCATCTGCACTCCGCGAAGTGTCTTTTGAGAAACGGAAGCGTACCGACCTGTCATCGGAAGAATCACACCGACAGTCTTGGGCTCGACTCGACGGACAGCCTCCAGTTGACTGAGCATGTCCTGGGCGCGCACACCAATGTCCGATTGCGGAGAAAGCTCAGCGGCTTTCGAAAAGAAAGATCGAGCATCATCTTGATCTCTCTCCTCCAAAGCAACTTCGCCCAGTTTAAAGTAAGCGCTCGCACGCTGCTGACCAAAGCTTTCTTCCGAAGCCACAGTAGCCAGTTCTCGACTGTTCAGTTTGTTATCGATCAGTTCGTTCGATTTGATTCTGTAGCTTTCGGACTCTTTCGATAAAAGAGGATTTTTTTGAGCCGCTGAGGCTGTGGCCAGAGCGGCCATCACGTCGCCAATCGATTCTTGTGAACGGAAAAGATATCCAGTCAATTCGGACGTCAATTGTTCATTCCATGTGCGCGTCTTCAATAGATTAGAAACGAGATCAATTGTGTCGTGATGACGCCCACCACGGAACAAGCTTCTGCTCGCCCAGACCAAAGCTTCCATTTCGCGAGGCTTTCCAGACCAACCATTCGCGGCGGCCATATAGTAATCGTAAGCTTTGTTGTAGTCCTTGGAATCAAAATACTTGCGAGCGGCTTCAAAAAGTCGTTCTGAGCTGGTGCGGGGTACAGGAGCCTTGGGGAGAACTTCCGGACGAGGTTGAATTTGTCGATCCTGATTTCGGACAGCAGAAGCCGAAGACCCTGTTGCGCAAGAGAGCCCACTCAAAGCGAAGGCCGCTGCCAACGCCAACTTTGAAATTTGTTTCATTTACGACCTCTTAGAATTTGCGACATTTTATCGCGGAATTCCTTTACTTGGGGAGTCTCTGATGCCGATTTGGCAAGTTCCTGGACCAACTCTTTTTGCTTGGCTGTTAAATTGGAAGGAGTATCGACCAAAATTCTCACTCGCATATCGCCAGCGCCAAAGCCGCCAGATTTAGGAAAACCTTTTCCCTTGAGGCGCATCACTTGCCCGGTGTGTGTTCCGGGAGGAATCTTCACCGCCACTCGGCCAGTGAGAGTGGGGACTTCCATTTCTCCACCGAGGATTGCATCTGTGAAGGCTACAGGGACATCGATCAAAACATCATCTTCTTCGCGTCGGAACAAAGAGTGCTCTTGAACGTTGATAATCACGTAAAGATCACCTGATGGCCCACCCTGAGGGGCGCCATCTCCTTCGCCAGACAATTTCAAACGTTGACCTTGCTTGACTCCAGCCGGAACTTTCACAGCCAAACGAGCCGTTTCTTCGCGACCATTGCGATGTCGAATGAAGGAAATGGTTTTCTCCGACCCCAATGCCGAATCTTCGAAGGAAACATTGAGAGTGTAGCGAAGGTCAGCGCCGCGATGTTGACGGCGAGTTTGTCGGAAGCCGCCGGAGCGTCCACCGAAAACATCTCCAAACATATCTCCGAAAATATCTTGGAAATCCTCCGAAGAGCCACCGGCCCCTCCGCCGAATCCTCCAAAGCCTCCACCTGGACCGCCACCGAAACCACCAAATCCCTGTCCTGCTCCACCGCCGAAGCCGGCTCCGGCGCCCGCAAATCCGAACTGGTCGTACATTTCTCTTTTCTTCGGATCGCTCAAGACTTCGTAGGCTTCAGAGACTTCCTTGAATTGATCCTCGGCCTTTTTATTTCCGGGATTTTTGTCTGGGTGAAATTTCATTGCGAGCTTGCGATAAGCTTTTTTGATTTCATCCTCTGAAGCAGTTCGAGAAACCCCTAAGACTGAATAAAAATCCTTTTTTGCAGCCAAGACTCAACTCCTCGAAAATCAATTCGAAACAGGTTCTTTTGCGACCACCACTTGGGCCGGGCGAATCACTTTGTCATGCAACTTATAGGGTTTTTTGAAAACTCGTGAAATGTGCCCTGGTTTGACTTTGTCCGTTTCTTCGCTGCTCAGAGCCTCGTGAATCGAAGGGTCAAAAGCCTGACCCTGTGCTGGAACTTCACTGACTCCAAACTTTTGGAGAACAGCCTTGAGCTCCGCCTGAGTCATTTCAATTCCTTTTGTATAATTGGCGATATTTTCGGGAGTGGCTTTGTGCTCCAAGGCCCGCTCAAAATTATCCAAGACCCCGAGGACATCGACGATCAAGCGCTCCGAACCATACTTCATCAAGTCGGCCCTCTCTTTGATCACATTTCTACGAAAGTTTTCGAACTCGGCTTTGAGATACAAAAAATCGTTTTTGTATTTCTCAACTTGAGCTTTCAGATCATCGATTTCTGATGGCTTGGCCTGGGCCCCAGCTCCATCATGGACATTGGCAGCTGAGCCATTGTTAACGTTTGTTTTATTTTCCGAATTGCTCTCCGACACAATAGCCTCCAAACACAAATGTAAGCCCTAAAATCTATCCAAAATCTGTGTTCTAAACAACGAGTGTCAAGCGCGTTAGGACGGGACTTCGCCCTTGAGGTAGGTCAAGCCGGCAAAAACCTGATTGCTGAGCAAAAGGCCCTCGTCCGTCAGGCGCCACTGACCTTCGCCATAGCGTGTAACCAGCCCCTGTTCTTCGAATAATTTGAGCTGTCCAGCCACAATCGGGACCAGTTTCTCACCAAAGCGCTTTTGCAGGACGGTTTCAGACAGTCCCGTCATGGTTCGCAAGGATGTGTGGCAAAAATCGGTGAGAGCCTGGTGCTTCTCCAAAAGCTCTTTGTTCTCACCCGGCAAATTGTCACTGGGATTGGCAAAACTTTTCCCTCGGTTGGATTCGATCCACGATTGATAGGCACCGATCGAGTTGGGATTCCAATAGCGAGTGCCCCAAGATCCTTGGTGAGTGTAAGAGTGGGAGCTCAGGCCAATTCCCCAGTAATCGGAATCATTCCAATACAAAGAGTTGTGACGAGATTCAAAACCCGGCAAAGCAAAGTTCGAAATCTCGTAGCGCTCATAGCCCTCAGACAAAAGAGTTTTGGATATTTGCTCAAACATCGCCAGCTGGTCATCTTCGAGGGGTCTGTTTTTGGAAAGAACATGACCCTCGGGCACAGTCAGGCAATAGGGGCTCACGTGCTGTGGACGAAAGCGCACAACTTCTTCGAGATCTTTCATCAGTCCAGCTAAAGTCTGGCCAGGCAATGCAAATAAAATATCAAAGGAAAAATTCACTTTGAAGGATTGCAAGAGGGCCAAAGTGTCTCGTGTTTGTTGAGCATCGTGCTCCCGATTGACACTCTTCAACAGGCGATCATCAAAAGTTTGTGCGCCCACACTGAAGCGATTGATGCCAGCTCGTAAATAAGCTTCCATTTTTTGCGGATTGATAGTGGCCGGATTGATTTCAATGGTGATTTCGGCCTGTGGACCAGTGGTGAAGCCAGAGTTTGCAAGCTCCTGCAGAATCGATACAATATCTTCAGCAGGAAGCAGGCTGGGAGTCCCACCACCGAAATAGACCGTGTCGAGGACTCCATGCCGATAGGCGCTTTTGGACTGCCGAATCTCTTCTTTGAGAAGAGAAAGGTACTGCTCTGGCGGAATGATTTTGCTTTGCTCATAAGTGGCAAAATCGCAATAGGTGCAGCGCTGCAGGCAGTATGGAATGTGAACATAGATCCCGAACGAGTTTAAAGACATGGGAGCAAACTAAAAGATGATCAAAAAATTTCAACTTAAAAATGGCATGAAGGTTCTTTTACAAGAGAGTCACAAGTCTCCAGTGGTCTCCGTGCAGGTCTGGGTTCGCACCGGAAGCGCCGACGAGGCGAAAGGCGAAGAGGGAATCAGCCATTTTATCGAGCATTTGGTCTTCAAAGGAACTCGCAAATTCAAAGTGGGTGAAATTGCTTCCATGATCGAAGGCGCGGGAGGGGAGCTCAATGCCTATACTTCCTTCGACCAGACAGTTTTCTATGTGACGATTTCAAAGACTTTCGTCGAAACCGGTTTGGAAGCTCTTGCTGAAATGATGGGATTCCCCCAGTTTGATCCCACTGAAATCGACAATGAACGAGAAGTGGTGGTCGAGGAAATCAAGCGGGGACAGGACTCTTTGGGCCGCAATGCCAGCCAGCTTCTTTTCTCGACGGCCTTTCAAAAACATCCCTACGGGATTCCAGTCATTGGATATGAAAAAAATGTGCGAGGATGGAGCGCTAAAAAAATCGCTGGTTATTATCAAGCCCGCTACTCTCCCAAAAATATGTTTTTAGTCGTGGCTGGGGATTTCGAATCCGCGGACATGAAAAAAAGAATTCAGAAGCACTTTGGAGAATTCAAAACTTACAAAGTCAAAAAAGTTCAGAGAAAAAAAGAACCTGCTCAAAAAGCATCAAGAATCAAAGTCCAAAATTCAAGTTTCGAGCAGAGCATTTCCTACCTCAGCTTCAAGACTCCGAATATCAAACACAAAGACATTGCTGCCTTGGATGTTCTGGCCATGATCTTGGGGCAAGGAGACAGCTCGCGCTTGGTGCACAAGCTGCGAATCGAAGCACCGATCGTCAACTCGGTTGGATCCAGTCTTTTCACGGGCAAAGACCCGGGCTTTTTTGCGATCTCAATTGGTTACAATAAAGAAAATCTAATGCCAGCTCAAAAAGGAATCTCGGAGACTCTTCGAGAAGTGCTTTCGGGTCAAATTCAAGACGAGGAAATTCGCAAAGCGATTATCAATCTTGAAAGCGAGAACTATTACGCTGTTGAAACAGTTGATGGCCTCTCGCGAAAACTGGGAGATGCCGAGTTCTTGACTGGAGATCCCAAGTATTTTGAAAAGTACTTACAGCAAGTTTCCAAAGTGACAGCCAAGGATCTATTAAAAGTTGCCAAAAAGTATCTTGATCCCAAATCTCTCTCTATTGCCACCGTGACCAACGACAATGTTGAAAAAGTGAAAAAGTCTTGGAAAGTTTGGGAGAAGGAATTCAAAAAGCTTGTTCGCGAAACCAAAGCGGGAAAAGTCTCCAGCCGCAAGGTCGCCCCAGCTGCGCACAAAACTCTTTCGAAGAAAACGCAGCAAGCCCCAAAAACGAAAGTCATTGTCCTCAACAATGGTGTCAGAGTTTTGGCTCGACCCGATTTCGAAACCGATGTCATTTCGGCCAAATTGGCATTTCTCGGCGGTGGGCGTGCAGAACCTCATGGCCTTGTTGGAGTGTCCGAACTGACTTCTCGAAGTTGGATGGGCGGAACCAAAGCAAAAGCTGAAGCGCAAATCTATCATGAAATTGAAACGATGGCTGCTGGCATTGGGCCGATTTCGGGACGCAACTCTTTGGGATTGGGACTGGATGCACTTTCGACTTTCGAAGCTCCGGCCCGGGATTTGTTTTTGGAGATTTTGGTAGATCCCATCTTCCCGTCGGAAGTGATTGAGCGCGAAAAGAAAATTCAATTGGAACAAATCAAGAGCCGAAATGACAACGCCTCTCAGATTTCCATTCGTCAACTGATGGAATCATTGTTCGACGGTCACCCTTATGGAGTCGATTTGATGGGGACTCCCGAGACTCTTTCCAAAATTCATCAGAAAGAGATTCTGAATTACTGGAAACAACTGCACAGTCGAAAAAATCTCACCTTTGTTCTCTCAGGCGCTTTTCAGCTGGATTCTTGGCTGAAGAAAATTGAAGCAGCCACCAATCATCTGCCAGAGGGAAAAAAGTTTGAATCACAATTTCCAGTGAAGTTTCCGAAAAAAGAAATTCACAAGTTCTATCATATTAAAAAAGAGCAGAGTCACTTGGTGATTGGCTACCCTGGGTTGACGATCACCGACAAGGATCGATTCACTTTGCAAGTTATTCAGTCAATTTTGGCCGGACAAGGGGGGAGATTGTTCATTGAACTGCGAGACAAAAATTCGCTGGCTTATTCTGTTTCTCCTCTCAGAATGGAAGGCTTGGATGCTGGATATTTCGGAGCCTATATTGGGTGCTCTCCCTCGAAAGTCGCCAAAGCTCTGGAAATGATGAAAGTCGAATTTCAAAAGCTTTGTGATACCAAAGTTCCACAGGCAGAGTTGGAAAGAGCTCAGCGCTACTTGGCGGGCCGACATGATATTGATTTGCAGCGAGTGAGTGCGATCGGTGCGAGCATTCTTTACGATGATATTTATGGAATCCCTTACGATGAGACATTCACTTTGACGGAAAAATATTTTGCCATCACGGCTGAGGACATTATGCGAGTGGCTCAGAAAACCTTTGCCCAAGCGGCTGTCGTCAGTTTGGCGGGACCAGACAATCCATTTAAACAGGGTTGATAAGTCGGACTTATACTTTGAAAAAGGGCTCCTAATTCAAGCGGGCTCTGGAGTTGACTTTCGTCTAAAATCATCGCGAGTTTGTCTCCAATTGGGACATCTGTGTTAACCTGAATTCCATAGGTCGCCGATAAGACTGAAGGATATGTCAGAAAACGCAAAAGCCGCATCATCCGGAGTTCTCCTGTCTTCACCCCGCGAATATTTTTGCGAGGTGGTGGAGGCCGGCATGTCGAAACGAAATATCAAATCGCCGCCAGCCGTTCGAGACTACTTGGTAAGCCTTTTGGAATATTACCTGGATGCTCGAAATCTTTATGCGCAGCCTGACACTTTGGCTGAAACTTTTTTAATTGCCTCCAATGCCAACCCAATCGAGAGAGTCGATCTGCTGAAAAAGCTAGGAGACAAGAGCCTCTACATTAGTGGCTTTTTCGGCGACTCTCTGAGCCGAAAACTTGTCGATATCGACTATTATGCTGGAATGGGGGGCGCTGCCTACGCCAGTCTCGCGGAAACTGTCCGGGAAGACACCACGGCCCAAGTCTATCGAATCTTTTCTCAAAGATTTTTCGACTTTGTGGATGTATTGACCTATATCAGCCAGCAATCGGCGATGCAGACCGACCAGGGAATATTGCGTCTTTATGACCGCTATATGCGAACTGGCTCGGAATTGGCGAAGGAAAAACTGATCGAGGCTGGCGTTTTGACTCTGAGCCCAGACCAGGCTAAGCTGACCCGACAAAACTAAGAGGGCCTTAGGAAATGTTTGGTTTCGGCAGCTTATCTCACTTACTTCTCGTGCTCGTTATTGCTCTGATTGTCATCGGTCCTAAACAACTTCCGGAAGTGGCGCGGACTCTCGGACGACTGCTCAACGAGTTGAAGCGAGCTTCCAATATGCTCTCTGATGAATTTCACTCTCAGCTAAAGAACGAAGAACATCAAAATCAAATTCATCATCAAGCTCCCTCAGCCTCAGTGGCGGTGCAAGAGCCAAAGAAATCTGCACCAGCGGTTGCGCCCAGCGCCCCTAACGAAGAAAAGAAATCATGAGTTTTGAAGAAAACCCCCTGAACCTGACAGTTACCGAGCATCTTTCCGAATTGCGAAACCGACTTGTGATGAGCGCTTACGCCATCTTTTTTGGAATGCTTCTGTGCTACGGCTTCAGCGAGAAATTGTTTGATGTGATTCGCGGACCGATTGCACCTTATTTGCCTTCGGGAGGCTTGGTCTTCACAGGCCCCGCCGACAAATTCATTGCGCATTTGAAAATTTCATTTTTCGGCGGAATGGTGCTGACAAGCCCGATCTGGATTTACCAAATTTGGAAATTCATCGCTCCAGGTCTCTACAAAAAAGAGCGCAATTACTCTCTGGGTTTTATTTTTTCAGGGACACTTCTGTTTATCTTGGGAGTGCTTTTCGCTTATTTCGGCGTTTTCCCAATGGCCTTTAAATTTCTGATGGGTTTTGGTGGGGCAGTCGACAAGCCCATGATCACCATCGATCAGTATCTATCGTTCTTTATCACAACGACTTTGATGTTCGGGTTGGCCTTTGAAATGCCTTTGGTGATTGTGATCCTGGGATTGATGCAAGTCGTGAGTGCCAAAGCTCTGCGAGAAAAACGAAGATTTGCAGTTGTTGGAATGGCTGTCGTTTCCGCCATTATCACTCCGCCAGACTTGCTCAGCATGGTTCTCATGTTGGCGCCAATGATTTTGCTCTATGAGATTTCGATTCTGATTGTGGCCTTGTTTGAGCGTCGCCGGGCTTCTGAAGAGAAAGCTCTCGAAGTATCCCAACTCTAATTTAATATTTTGATCGTCAAAGTGTTAGGCAAAGGGCCCCTTCTCAAGGAAAAGGCCCTTCAATTTTAGCTTGGATTTTCGAATTTAATCAAAACAGCGCCGGATTCAACCGAGTCGCCTTGTTTCACGCAAATCTGTTTGATTTTGACATCTGAAGAAGTGCGCATTTCGTTTTCCATTTTCATGGCTTCCATGATCAGAAGAGGCTTGTTGGCTTTCACCACGTCGCCTTCTTTGACGAAAATCTCGATGATTTTTCCGGGCATTCCGGCTTTGAGTTCTTTGTCCGCACCCAATCCGCCGCCAGCTTTCAAAGATTCATGCAAAAGCATTTCATCATTGAAAATTTTGACAGTGCGGAAAGAGTTTCGTGTGAAAACGGTGTACTCCGTGTCTTTGCCGACCACATCGATCAGATAAGAAACACCCTTGAAAAGAAAGCTAAAGTAGCTTTCCGAGTGCTTGTAATCCTCTTTCGAGAGTTCGTAATGAGACCAAGAGCCGCCATCTTCTTGCAAAGAAATCTTCCAAGAGCGGGAGGCTTCAACAACGTCAACTTTGTACTTTTTCCCTTTGAGTTCAGCTTCGAAATACATAATTACATCCTCAACTGCATTTTACGTCCAATGCGTTTCCAGTTCGGGAACACATTGTACAAGCGGACATCTTTCGATTTTCGATCATTGTAAGCGGTGATCGCAGCCGCAATCAAAAACACATGATCATCCACAAACTTGAAAAGTTCAGGCTCGATCACTTCAAAGTTCTTTTCCAAGAACTGAGTCGTGTAAGACCCGTCCAAAAACTTGGGATGCTTCAAGATGGTTTTGTGGAGGACGATATTTGATTTGATCCCGGAGAGAATGAATTCGGAAAGAGCTCGCTCCATGCGGTCGATGGCCTCTTTTCGGTTCTCACCCCAAGTGATGACCTTGGCGATCATGGGATCATAATAAATAGGGACTTCATAACCAGGATAAGCGTAGGAATCGCAGCGAACAAAAGGACCTTGCGGATGGCGACAGGCCCGGATCAAACCAGGGCTTGGTTTGTAAGTGATCGGGTCTTCGGCACAGATACGCACTTCGATCGCATGGCCTTTTTGGCGAATGTCAGATTGTTTCACGCTCAAAGGTTTTCCAAGCGCGACGTAAATCTGCTCCTTCACTAAATCCAAGCCAGTGACGATTTCAGTGATGGGATGCTCAACTTGCAAGCGAGTGTTCATTTCCATGAAATAGAAATCTTTTGTTGAGTTATCGAAAATAAACTCGATCGTTCCCGCACCCACGTAACCAATTTGCTTGGCTGCGCGAACGGCGGCTGCCCCCATGCGCTCACGAACTTCTGGAGGAACAGAAGGGGACGGAGATTCTTCGATGATTTTCTGGTGACGGCGCTGAACAGAGCACTCGCGCTCGTACAGATGAATCACATTCCCATGCTTGTCCCCAAAGACTTGAATTTCAATGTGCTTGGGATCGGTGACGAATTTTTCGATGTAAACAGTCGGATCAGCAAAGTAATTTTGACCTTCAGAGCGGCAAGCGCGGAAAGCCGAATCGATTTCCTCTTCGCTGCGCACGACACGCATTCCTTTTCCGCCACCACCGGCAGAAGCTTTGATGATCACAGGAAGACCGATTTTTTGAATCACCTTTTTGGCTTCTTCAACTGTTTCAACTGAGCCATCGCTTCCAGGAACTGTCGGCACCTCTGCTTTTTTCATCAGAGCCTTGGCTGACAGCTTGTCACCCATGGCCTCCATATTTTCAGGAGTGGGTCCAATGAAAGTGATTCCTGCTTCCATGCATTTGCGAACAAAACCAGGGTTCTCAGAGAGAAAGCCATATCCAGGGTGAATGGCATCCACTCCGGCTTTTTTGGCGACTTCGATGATTTTGTCGACTTTCAAGTAAGACTCGATGCTCGGAGCTGGTCCAATATTGTAAGCTTCGTCTGCCAGGAAAACGTGAAGGCTTTCGCGGTCAGCATCAGAGAACACGGCAACGGTTTGAATTCCCAATTCCCGGCAGGCTCGAGTCACGCGAATCGCAATTTCTCCACGATTGGCAATGAGGACTTTCTTAAACATATCTGATTTCCTCTCTCCAGCCTTAAAGCGGAATGTTTCCGTGTTTTTTCGGTGGATTGGTGTCGCGCTTGTTCTTCAGCATTTCAAGCGCATCGATCAAGCGTTTGCGAGTCATGGCTGGCTCGATCACTTCGTCGGTCAGGCCCAGTTCGGCTGAAATATACGGATTGCTGAACTTTTCTTCGTACTCACGAATCAGTCGCGCTCTTTCCGCAGCTGGATCGCTGGCTTTTGCAATTTGCTCACGGAAGATGACATTGACAGCACCCTCAGCGCCCATCACGGCGATTTCTGCAGTTGGGTAAGCGAGGTTGATATCACTTCTCAAGAGCTTTGAACCCATGACGATGTAAGCGCCGCCATAAGCTTTGCGAGTGATCAGAGTCACTTTGGGAACAGTCGCTTCAGCATAGGCAAACAAAAGCTTCGCACCATGAGTGATCAAACCGTTCCACTCTTGATCAGTTCCAGGCAAGAAACCGGGAACATCGACGAAGGAGACAATTGGAATATTGAAAGCATCGCAGAAGCGAATGAAGCGAGCAGCTTTGCGGCTGGCTTCAATATTCAAGCAGCCCGCCAGAACTTGTGGCTGGTTGGCAACAATACCGACACTGCGTCCATTGAGACGAGCAAAGCCCACGATGATGTTCTGGGCATAGTGTTGGTGCACTTGCAGGAAATACTTTTCATCGACCACTTCTTGGATGATGGAAAGCATATCATAAGGCTTTTTCGGATTGTCAGGAATGAGGGAGCTCAAAGTTTCGCAAACGCGGTCCGGACGGTCCTGAGTCGGCAAATTCGGTGGATCATCCAAATTGTTTGAAGGCAAGAAACCCATCAATTCACGAATCAACAAGAGCGTGTGCTTGTCATCTTCGCAGGCAAAGTGAGCCACACCAGATTTTTGTGAATGAGTGGTCGCGCCACCCAAAGCCTCTTTCGTCACTTCTTCGTGAGTCACAGTTTTGATCACATCCGGACCCGTGACAAACATGTAGCTCGAATCTTTCACCATGAAAATGAAGTCAGTGATGCTAGGGCTGTAAACAGCTCCTCCAGCGCAAGGGCCCATGATGCCTGTGATTTGCGGGATCACGCCGGAAGCTGTGGTGTTGCGAACAAAAATATCCGCATAACCCGCCAAGGATTCGACTCCTTCTTGAATGCGAGCGCCGCCCGAGTCATTCAAACCAATCACGGGAGCGCCGTTCTTCAGGGCCAGATCCATGATTTTGCAAATCTTGTTGGCTTGAGTGCGGGACATGGAACCGCCAATCACTGTGAAGTCTTGGCTGTAAACATAAACCAGTTTTCCATTGACTCGACCGTAACCAGTGACAACACCGTCACCAGGCAGGCGATTTTTTTCCATTCCAAAATTGTTCGAGCGGTGAACAACGAAACGATCCATCTCGACAAAGCTACCTGGGTCCAAGAGAACATCCAGACGTTCACGTGCCGTCAGTCGTCCACCTTGTTTGTGCTTTTCGATTTTTGCGGATCCTCCGCCAGCCATTGCAACTTCGTTGCGATGCTCGAGATCCTTGAGTCGTTTCTGTGTCGTCATCTCAGTTTCCATGAAGCTCCTCGTGTGCTGAACACAATGTGAATCAGCTTTTTTATCACGAGGAATTTTTCAGAATCACGAGAGTATTATGGGACGATGCGACGGATCTCGCTCAAAGCTTTCTCAACGTTCAGTCTTCCCTGAGTGGAGACTTTGTAGGAGCGGAAATCAGTGGAAAGGAGTATGGCCTGCTTGATTTGGGCCGCCGTGGCATTTGGCTTTGCGCTCCATAAAAGGGCCGCCGTTCCACTCACAAAAGGGGCCGCCATCGATGTTCCCGAAAGAAGCTTGTATCTCGAAGCGCTGGCAGCCAAGGGAACAGCTGAGCGAATTTCATCTCCAGGTGCGCCAATGTGAACCAAACTAAAACTGCGGTTTGAAAAGGCAGTCATTCGATCCAGAAAATCAGTGGCTGCAACTGTGATCTGATTGGCGAGATTAAAAGCAGCCGGATAGGAATAATAAGGGTATTTGTCGTAATCAATTCCTTCATTTCCAGAGGCGGCGACAAACAAAACGCCTTTTTGACCGACTTCTGAAATTGTTTCTTTCAAAGTTTCAGAGCAAGCACTTCCACCCCAGCTGGCATTGATAATTTTCGCTCCGTGTGAGGCGGCAAATTGAATAGCAGAAATCCCAGCACCAATGCTGCCATTTTGATCATCCAAAAAGCTCGCTTGAATTAATTGAGCCCGAGGAGCCACACCTGACATTTCTCCCTCGCTGCCATCACCCAATATAATTCCCGCAACATGGCTGCCATGTTCGACTGTGCTGGAAGTGATCGGAGCGGGCGGAGCATTTTGAATAAAGTCCCAGCCCACTTCATTTCCGCTATCATCACGAAGAATTCGGGAAGCCAACGCTGGATGAGTGGATTCCACAGCCGTATCCACAACGCCAACAATCACACCTTGCCCGTAAACACCTTGTTGCCAGGCGGATTGAGCCAGAATAGCTGAATTTCCCCAGTCTCCAGGGACAGAATCTGTTGTCGTGGCGACTTCCTGAGGTTGAGCCAGCTGCACGACGGCGTCATATTCAACGCGACGGACTTCTTGCAATCGCTCTGACAAAAAGTTTTTCTCAAAAGCCTCTTCATTTTCAGCTTCGACAACTTCGACACGGCCATCTTCATATTTTACGACAAAGCGAGATTTGATCAGAGCTTCAGCAGGACAGACGGAGCTGATTTGGTTGCCGTTTTTGTAGCTGGCCACATCCGCTGTGGTTTTTTCTTTTTCACAGGCAGTGAGGGAAAGAAAAGCCAATGTGAGCAGGATTTTCAGAACGTCCATGTGCAACTCCAAGCGCCTTTTTTGGCTCTCTCATCGTGAGAGACCCAGGGATTCTGCGGCACCGGTTAGCTCATCGGCTCATTTTGAAAAAACGTGAAGTCTGGGGCCTGGCAAGCTCGACCAAAGTCAAAGCCGCAGCCCGCCTCGCTCCTTCGTGACATTTATAAGAAAGACAGTTAATTTGACTGAATTGTTGAAAGGCTTTTTATGCAAACAACTCTTGTGAAGTCACTCTACCGAGAAACAGCCAAACACCTGGACCAGGAAATTCAACTTTCAGGGTGGGTGCGCAAAATTCGCGATCAAAAAAGCTTCGGATTTATTGAATTGAATGACGGGACTTTTTTCAAAGGCGTTCAGGTTGTTTTTGATAACAAGCTTTCCAACTTTGAAGAAGTTGCCAAGCTCTCGATTGCCAGTTCGGTTTATGTGACTGGAAAATTGGTCAAGTCACAAGGCTCAGGCCAAGAGTTCGAAGTGTTGGCGAACAAAGTCGAAATCTTCCAGAAAGCTTCCGCTGAATATCCATTACAGAACAAGCGACACAGTTTCGAGTTTTTGCGCGAAATTGCCCATTTGCGCGCTCGATCAAATACTTTCTCAGCTGTGTTTCGCGTTCGTTCCGTTTTGGCCTACGCGATCAACAAGTTTTTCCAAGAGCAGGGATTCGTTTACGTTCACACTCCAATCATCACCGGGTCGGATGCTGAAGGAGCTGGAGAAATGTTTCGCGTGACGACTTTGAGTCTGGACAAGCCACCGCGCACGGCTGACGGAAAAATCGACAGCAGCGCTGACTTCTTCGGCAAGGAAACAAATCTCACCGTGAGCGGTCAGCTCAACGGGGAGACTTTCTGTGCCGCTTTTCGCAATATTTATACTTTCGGTCCAACATTCCGAGCGGAAAATTCAAACACGTCTCGGCATGCCGCCGAGTTTTGGATGATCGAACCTGAAATCGCCTTCGCTGATCTTTCCGCCAACATGGAGTTGGGAGAGGCGATGATCAAATACATCATTCGCTATGTGATGGAGCAATGTCCGGAAGAAATGGAATTTTTCAATCAGTACATTGAAAAAGGTCTCTTCGATAAACTGAAGAATGTTTTGAACAGTGATTTTGGCCGGGTCACTTACACTGAAGCCATTGATGTTCTTTTGAAGTCCGGAAAGAAGTTCGAGTTCCCAGTGAAATGGGGAATGGATTTGCAATCTGAACACGAAAGATTTTTGGCTGAGGAGCACTTTAAAAAGCCCGTGTTTGTGACGGACTATCCAAAAGAGATCAAAGCTTTCTATATGAAGCTCAATCCAGATCAAAAAACCGTTCGAGCTATGGATTTGTTGGCTCCCGGAATTGGCGAGATCATTGGCGGCTCACAAAGGGAAGACAATCTCGAACTTCTCGAAGAGCGAATGAAAGCAATCGGTTTGCATCCACAAGACTATTCGTTTTATTTGGATTTGCGCCGATATGGAAGCTTCCCACATGCTGGATTTGGATTGGGATTTGAACGAATGATGATGTACCTGACAGGGATGACCAACATTCGCGATGTGATTCCGTTCCCAAGAACACCGAAAAACGCATTGTTTTAAGAAAAGCGTTGTTAATTTCTCTCGGGCCCGGTCCCCATTATGCGTTGGGCAGGGCCGCAATAAAGTCCATCAAGACAGAGGCAAAGTCTTTTTCTACGCGTCGAGCAGTGTCGGTCACTTCTTGGTGAGTCAATTTGTGCTTCGAAAGACCAGCCGCCAAATTGGTGATGCAAGAAAGTGCAGCCACTCGCAATCCCAAGTGATTCGCCGCAATTGTCTCGGGAACGGTGCTCATGCCGACGGCCGAGCAGCCAATCATGCGAAGAAAACGAACTTCAGCCGGAGTCTCATAAGTCGGTCCGCTGACACCGGCATAGACGCCCTTGTGATAGCGAATATTCTTTTTGTTGAAAACGTCTTCGAGCTGAGAAATCAATTTGCGATCGTAAGCTTCCGTCATATCCGGAAAGCGCGGACCCAGTTCTTTCATGTTTGGCCCCTTCAAGGGGTTGTCGCCGGTGAGATTGATATGATCTTCAAGAATCATAAAATCTCCGCTTTGCATGGCGGGGTCCAAGCCGCCGGCCGAGTTGGTCAAGATCACAAATTGAATTCCCAACATGGCCATCACGCGAGTCGGAAAGACCACGGTGTCCATGCTGTGGCCTTCGTAATAATGCAATCGGCCCTGGAGGGCGACGATCGATTTGCCGCCGACAGTTCCAAAAACCAAATTTCCCGAATGGCCCTCAACTGAAGTTCCTGCAAAGTTTGGAATTTCGTGAAAGGGAATGGTGGTTTCCACTTGGATATCCCGGGCAAAAGCGCCCAGTCCTGAGCCCAAAATGATCCCCAGCTGCGGTTTTAAGCGGGTTTTGGATTTCAAAAAAGTTACAGTTTCCTGCAAGCGGTCATGCAATTTGGACGGAGTTTCCACGGTCACCTCAAAGTAAACTCCATTTTCACAACACTGCGGCGAATGTCACGATTTTTGTTGAAACTCTCAGCTCACTTGCAATGCTTGAGTTTAGAAACCCAAGGAGGAATCACTATGATCTCAAAAATGATTTTCGGCTTTATCGCCTTGTTGATGGCAGGCTCTGTCTTCGCACAAAGTCAATTCCAGCCTTTGCATCCACCACATCCTCCAACTCACCCAGCACCTGGGACTTACTTTGATTGGGGACGGGGAGCCGATGGAACTGGATATTGCTATGAATTTTCACAGAGCAACGGGCAAGTTCTCAATGGCGGTCGCCCAGTTCCTGAAGTGAATTGTGAAAAAGTACAGCCTTCCTATTTCAATTGGGGTCGCGCCAACAATGGATATGGATATTGCTTTCAGTTCACGCCTCAACATTTGGTGATGTGGCAGGGAAGAACAGTGCCGAATCATCAATGTGAAGCTGTTCGACCGTCTCATTTCGCTTGGGCGATGGCGAGCAATGGCTATTCCTACTGCTTCCAGTTTACTCCAGAGGGCCTCGCTATGAACGAAGGCCGACCTGTTCCGAACCACTATTGTGGCGGACACTAACTCAAGTCAGAGTCTTTAAAATCAGAGGCTGAGCTTCAACCTTGGCCTCTGAAATTTGGACGGAATCACGAAGATACTTTTCAACGGATTGCAGTCGGCCCAAATCGGCTCCATGCAAGGTGAAAAGAGATTGGCCTTTTTCGATTCGATCTCCAACTTTGAAATGAAACTCAATACCTGCTGTGGGCTCAATCACATCTGAAGCAACTGCGCGACCAGCGCGAATTTGAATGCCGGCCACTCCGATTTTTTCAGTGTTCATATTGGAAATGTATCCTGACTCAGAAGCAAAGACTTCATGATGTTGCTGGGGTTTCGGAAGCGCGTTGAGATCGCCACCATGAATTCGGCAAAGTTCCTGAAATTTTTCAAAAGCTCGACCTGATCCCAAGGAAACTTGGGCCATGTGGTAGGCATCTTCAACAGTTTTCGTCACTCCTCCGAGCCAGAGCATATAAGCAGAAAGCTGCAAAGAAAGTTCGCGAGTGTCTTCGTAGAGATCTTTTCCATTGGCGCCAATGAAATTCTGATTTTTCATAATTGCCACACACTCTTCGACTTCCAATGAATTTCCTGCGTATCGACCCAAGGGTTGATCCATATTGGTCAAAAGTGCCGCCACTTTTTTTCCACCACCTTTGGCGATGGCCATCAGACGCCGAGCCAATTCTTCTGATTGGGCTGGATCTTTCATGAAAGCGCCGGAACCAAACTTCACGTCCAAGACAAGCCCATCAATTCCTTCCGCTAATTTCTTCGACATGATACTGGCACAAATCAAAGGCAAACTTTCGACTGTCGCTGTGACGTCGCGAAGAGCATAAATTTTCTTGTCCGCTGGACAAATTTCTTTGGTCTGCCCAATGAAGCAAATTCGATGTGCGAGCAAGGCATCCACAAACTGTTTCAAAGAGAGCTGAGTGTTAAAGCCGGGAATACTCTCCAATTTATCAAGAGTTCCGCCCGTGTGACCCAGGCCCCTGCCAGAGATCATAGGGACAGGCAGTCCAACAGCGGCGACAATGGGCCCTAAGATCAAACTGGTTTTGTCTCCAACGCCACCTGTGCTGTGCTTGTCGACCTTGAAGCCCGGAATGTGATTGAGATCAATGGCCACACCCGAGTGAAGCATGGTTTTGGTGAGCGCCAATGTTTCCGTTTCGCTCATGCCGCGAAAATAAATCGCCATCAGCAAGGCCGACATTTGATAATCCGGAATGGTTCCTTCCGTGTAAGCAAGAATGAAGTTTGAAATTTCTTGTTCTGAAAGTTCGCCGCCATTTCTTTTCTTTTTAATAACTTCGGCCGGAAGAAGGTTCATCAGTACCCACCTTTGATTTCTTGTCCCTGAACCAACTCGACGCCAGAGCTGGTTCCAATTCGTGAGGCGCCTGCTTCGATCAGAGCCCAGGCTTGTTCTTTGGTTTTCACTCCGCCGCTGGCTTTAACTCCGATTGAAGGGCCGACCACGCTTCTCATCAGTCGAATGTCTTCAACCGTGGCACCGCCGCCATTGAATCCCGTCGATGTTTTCACAAAATGAGCTCCTGCTTGCACGGCAATTTGGCAAGCCATCTTTTTCTCGTCATCAGATAAGAGAGAAGTTTCGATGATGACTTTCACCAAAGCTCCTTGCGCAGCGGTGACGACATCGCGAATGTCAGCTTCGACAGAGGCGAAATTCTTTTCCTTCAAGCGGCCGATCGATAACACCATGTCGATCTCTTTGGCTCCTAAGCGCACACACTGTTCGGCTTCAAAGGCTTTCCCTGCGGTGAGCATCGCGCCCAAAGGAAAGCCGACAACTGCCACTGGTTTTGTCGACGTTGATTGCAAAGCTTTGCTGACCAACTCTATAAAACTGGAATTGACACAAACTCCAAAAAACTTGTGAGTGCGTGCGTCTTCGCAGAGTTTCAAAATTTGCAGTGTCGTCGTCTCTGGCTTGAGCAGAGTCTGATCGATATAAGTGGCCAGTGATTGATCTTGCACCCTCTCCTCCTCTATGGTGAACTTATTTTCAGAGCTATGAGAGCAATGACTTACCATATTTTTGTTTCGGGTCGAGTGCAAGGAGTCGGATATCGTCGGTTTGCGCAAAAACAGGCCGAACATTTGGCCCTCACAGGCTGGACACGAAATCTTCTCGATGGCCGAGTGGAAGTTTTCGCCACGGGTGTCGAGGATCAATTGGACCAGTTTTGTGAGCTTCTCAAAAAGGGCCCGGCATTTTCTCAAGTGCGGGAAGTTGTCGTGAAGTCGATAGAAGAAAGCTCTTTGGCATCAGAAGGGTCAGGAAGGCTCTTCGAAATTTTGCCAGATCCGGAGGTTGTGTGAGAAAGTGGATTTTAGTTTTGATAACGACTTTGACTCTTTCACAGGCTGTTTCTGCCCAAGTCACAACCGGCCAAGGAATGGTGGGACTTCGCCGTGGATTGGCCACTGTGATGTTGGCGGGCCTCGGAGGAGCTGTCTTAGGATTGAGCACTTTGAGTTTTTATGGTGAGCCTCAAGATCACATCAATAACATTTGGGCGGGATTGGCGATTGGCGCTTTGGGAGGGACGGCTTACGTCGTAACTCAGCATCAAAATCAAAGCGCTTTGGCCTCCGAGTCGGCGCCCAAAGTTTCTCAATCAACTCTGGGTTCTCGAAGTCCGAACCTTTTCGCTTACGCTTGGGAATTTTAAACTTAGCTGACCTTCTTGTTCGGATCGATTGCTGCATCTTCCAAATCTTTGCCGAGAAATGATTGAGCATCTTGTTTGTTGACGATGCCTCGTTTCACCAGATCATCGACTGATTTTTCAAACATGACCATTCCGTATTTCTGGCCGGTTTGAAGCTGAGATGGAATTTGGTGGATTTTATTCTCGCGAATCAGATTCGAAATCGCTTTGGTGTTTCTCATGATCTCATAGGCTGCCACTCGTCCTTTTCCATCCTTCCGAGGAAAGAGAACTTGAGCAACGACACCGCGTAAAGATTCCGCCAGCATGGTGCGGATCTGCTGTTGCTGACCTTCTGGAAAAACATCGACGATACGGTCAATGGTTTTTGCAGCCGAGTTGGTGTGCAAAGTGGCGAAGACCAAGTGGCCAGTTTCGGCCGCAGTCAGTGCCAAGGAGATTGTTTCCAAATCTCGAAGCTCACCCACCAACATGATATCTGGATCTTCACGAAGTGCGGCTTTCAGAGCATTCGCAAAAGACTTGGTGTGTGTTCCCACTTCACGTTGATTGACCACGGATTTGATATTCGGATGAACAAACTCTATCGGATCTTCGACAGTCAGAATATGACTGTCTTGAGTCATGTTGATGTGATGAATCAGAGCGGCCAAGGTTGTGGACTTTCCTGAGCCCGTTGGGCCAGTAACCAAAACCAATCCCTTGTCGCAATCAATGAGATCCATAATTGCTGGTGGCAAATTCAACTCTGATGGAGTTTTGATTCTCTCTGGAATGATACGAAAGACGGCTCCAAGGCCGCGTCTTTGCATAAAGACATTGCAACGAAAACGACCCACGCCAGGAACCGTGTAAGCAATATCCAGCTCCCACTTTTCAATAAAACTTTTCTTTTGTTTTTCCGTCAGAATTTCAAAGACAAGACCTTGCACATCTTGATTGGAAAGTTCTCGATAGTTCATAGGAACCATGTGACCATGCAATCGCAGAACGGGCGCAGCGCCGCTGGTTAAGTGCAAATCCGAAGCTTCTTGTTCCACCATGATTTTGAAAAGTTCATCAATTGCAGCCATAACTTTGTATCGGCAGAATCGCAGTCACCCTATAGTTTTTCGTTCTGCAAAGGCGCAAACGCGTCAAAAAAGAAGGATTCAATTCTGACTTAGGTCTGGCAGTGAAATGTGATAGTCTCCTGGCCTATGTCAGCTGAAATTCTTATCAATGTTAGACCCCAAGAAACACGAGTCGCATATGTCGAAGGCGGCATGCTGACAGATTTTAAAATTGAACGAAAAACGTCCCCGACTTTGGTCGGCTCCATCCATCGAGGCAAAGTCATTCGCGTTTTACCAGGAATGCAAGCGGCCTTTGTCGACATTGGGTTGGAGAAAGCGGCCTTTCTTTATGTCGGCGATATTCGCGACGATCTCGACGAAAGTCTCACCGATCCAGACCGAGAAGGTCCGCTGGTGGACGAAGACGATCCTTCTTCGATGGCTGAGACTCCGAAGACTCCCATTCAAGATATTCTGTCCGAGGGTCAGCATATTTTAGTTCAAGTGGCAAAAGACCCGATCGGCACCAAGGGAGCTCGACTGACCACGCATATCAGTCTGCCGGGGCGATTTATCGTTTATTTGCCGACGGTTCGTCATTTGGGAATCTCACGTCGCATTGAGAGTGAGCAAGAGCGCGATCGCTTGAAAAATCTGGTCACCAAGGTCAATCCTTCCGGCGGAGTGATTGTCCGCACAGCTGGCGAAGGCGCTTCGGAAGAAAGCCTCAAGAGTGACATTGAATATCTCGATCGTTTGAGCAAAGAAATTTTCAAGAACTACGAAAAGAAAAAAAACACAGGTTTGATCCATCAAGAAATTGATGTTGAACTGCGCGCCCTTCGTGATCTGATGAATGAAACAGTCACCAGCGTTTGGGTGGACGATTCGGAAGTCCACAAACGTGTCGTGAAATTTGTTTCTCAGCTCATGCCCAAGTACAAGCAGAACGTTGTTCTCTATGAAGAGAAGAAGCCTCTTTTTGATCTCTACGACATCGATCTCGAAATTTCCCGGTCGATGGATCGCAAAATTTGGCTCAAGTCCGGTGGCTACATCGTCATTGATGAGGCGGAAGCTTTGGTCGTCATCGACGTCAATACTGGAAAATATGTCGGCAAAAGAGATCTGGAAGACACCATCCTCAAAACAAATCTTGAAGCGGTTCGTGAGATTGCCCATCAATTGCGCATCCGAAATTGTGGCGGCATCATCATCATCGACTTTATTGATATGGAAAAAGAATCTCATCGGGAAAAAGTTCTCAGCATGATGGCAGAAGAGCTGCAAAGAGACCGGGCTCGAACCAATATCATTTCGATGTCGCCTTTGGGGCTCGTGGAAATGACTCGAAAGAGAATCCGTCCGAGTTTGATCAAAACTCTCTGTGAGCCCTGCACTTATTGCGATGGCAAAGGTTACAACAAAAGAAAATCGACCATTGCCAATGAGATTTTTCGGGAGCTGGAACGAGATCTTCCCCAGATCGAGAATAAAAAGAACAGCATTGTGGTTCACTGCCACCAGGAAGTGGTCGACTGGATTTATGAAGTTGAGGGAGAAACCCTGAACTTTATTGAACAGAAACTGGGAAAATCCGTGGCCTTTAAGATCGAGCCGGGCTACCATATTGAGCAATACGAGATCTTTATTCTTTAAAAATAAAGTAATTTCAATAGTTTATAAGATTGAGCCTGGGTTTTCCACCATCTGCCTCGAAAATGATCGGCAGAATGTGGAAAAATCCCGGACTCTTAGTTGACAAGCCTCTTGCCGGATGGCATCTAAGGGGACTTTGTTTGCCCATTTTGGAGGTCAAAGATGTACGCCATTATTCAATCAGGCGGAAAGCAGTATCGAGTTCAGCCCGGTGATGTGATCCGAGTTGAAAAACTGGAAAACGCTCTCGGTTCCGAGTTTGATGTTAAAGAAGTTTTGATGGTCGGTGGTGATACACCTGCTGTTGGTGCTCCTCACGTGAAGAATGCTTCAGTCACTGTTGTTGTGACTAAGCAGACAAAAGATCGCAAAGTGATCATCTTCAAGAAGAAGCGTCGTCAGGGTTACCGTAAATTCGCGACTCATCGTCAACCATTCACTGAGCTTTTCGTGAAAGCGATCTCTTTGGACGGAAAAACTGCGAAAGCTGAAGGCTCTGCCAACGTTATTGACGTTGATAAGAAACGCCAAGAGCGCATCGTAGCTCGCACTGAAGATAAAAAAGCCGCTATCGAAGCTCGCATCAAAGGCGAAGCTCCAAAGGCAGCCAAAGCTCCAGCAAAAAAGAAAGTTGCTAAAAAAGCAGCTCCTAAGAAAAAAGCTGGCGCAAAAAAGGCAAGCGCGAAAAAATCAGGTAAGAAAACAGCAGCTAAGAAAACGAGCAAAAAAGCTTAAGCTTAAGAAAAGTTAATGGGGTGAGACAATGGCAAGTAAGAAGGCCGGCGGTTCGACGAAAAACGGACGCGATTCACAGAGTAAAAGATTAGGTGTTAAACGATTTGGTGGAGAAATGGTTCAAGCCGGAACGATCATCGTTCGTCAGCGCGGAACCAAGTTCCATTTGGGCAACAATGTTCGCATGGGCCGTGACTATACAATCTATTCAGTGATTGAAGGTCTGGTAAAATTCGAACGTTTCTCTAAAGAACGATTCAAAATCAGCGTCTATCCAAAGTCTGCATAGTCTGATTTGAGAATTGATTTCAGAAACTTGAAAAAGGAGCCCACAAGGCTCCTTTTTTTGTTATACAGAGCGACTGCTGAAAGTGGCCCATTTTTCCATGGGCGCGAGATTTTATGAGATTTATTGATGAAGTGAGAATTTTTTTGGCCTCGGGAAAAGGCGGCGCTGGATGCGTGAGCTTCCGCCGTGAAGCGATGACTCCTCGTGGAGGTCCCGATGGCGGTGATGGCGGCAAGGGCGGCGATGTGATTTTGAAAGTCGCCAAGAACCTGAACTCTCTTGTCGATTTCCGACGCAATCGAAAATACGAAGCTCAAAATGGACAACCTGGTTCCAGCTCCAATCGAACTGGTTATGATGGCCAAGATTTGATTCTTCAAGTTCCCCCGGGAACGATCGTTCGAAATATGGAAGGCGAGATTCTTGTCGATATGACTGGGATCAACGAATACACCCTCTTCAAAGGTGGCCGCGGCGGAAAAGGGAACTGGTTTTTCAAAAACAGTGTCAACCAAGCTCCTGAACATGCTCAGCCTGGCGAGCCCGGTGTCGAAGTCGAAGTGAAGCTTGAGCTTAAAATCATCGCAGATGTTGGAATCATTGGTTTTCCAAATGCAGGTAAATCCACATTGATCTCTCGATTGTCAGCAGCGAAACCCAAGATTGCCGACTATCCGTTCACAACACTCACTCCCAATCTTGGTGTGGTGAAATTCGGTGAGCATGCAACCTTTGTGATGGCTGATATTCCGGGTCTGGTCAAAGGCGCTCATCAAGGTGTCGGTCTGGGAATTCAATTCTTGAAACACATCGAACGCACCAAGGTTTTCGTTCACTTGGTCGATGTTTCAGGAATGACCTCAGATAATCCGCTACAAGATTATTTGGATATCAACAACGAATTGAAAATGTACGATGAGGCCAATCAAGGCAAAGAGGGATTTTTTCCTCTGACAGAGCGCCCACAAATTGTTGTCCTCAATAAAATTGACACTTTGACGGCAGATACTTTGGATAAAATCAAAGCTCAGTTCAAAAAAGAACTGGGGTACGAGCCTTTGGCGATTTCTGCAGTGACTGGTAAAAACACGGAATCTCTGGTTTTTGAAATCGGAAAATATCTCTTCGAAGAGGAAGAAAAATGAGAGTCGGAATTTTCGGCGGCAGTTTCAACCCGCCACACATGGGCCACTTAAACAGTTTGCAAACGGTTTTGAAAAAAGGCGGTCTCGATCAAATTCGTGTGATTCCGGCGGCTCAAAATCCTTTGAAGATTCCGATCGAAGGCCCGACGCCTGAACAAAGATTGGAAATGACTCGCCTGTCAGTTCAAGGTTGGGGCTCGGAATTTGTCGTGGATGATCAGGAAATCAAACGTGGAGGCAAATCCTTCACAATTGATACTGTGAAAAACCTCCGTAAGACAATAGCAGCTGAGGATCTTTATTTGATTCTTGGAATGGATGCCCTCGAAGAACTGGAACAGTGGAAGAATGCGGAAGACTTAATCAAAGAAACAAATTTGATCATCACTTCTCGACCTGGATTTCAGTTCCCACAAAAACCAGAAGAACTTCCCGAGTTTATCAGCAAACAAGTCGCAGATTTCGATTTCAATTTTATTGAACTGAAAACCGGACGCAACATTCAGTTTCTCAAACTGGAAGATGTGCAAGTCTCTGCCACTGAACTGAGAAAATGGATTCGTATTGGAAAGAATATTTCCAAGTACATTCCTTTGGCTGTTGAGAAATTCATTCGTGACAACAAAATCTATCAGGTTGCTGGCGAGAGAATCAAAAACTACGCCGAATTCACGGATTTCTGTGCCCAGATTCTTTTCTCAAGAAAAGCAATCAACGTTCGGGGTTTTGATTTGCGACAAATGGCGGCTCCTTCCGAATTCACTCTGGTGGCTTCGGGAACCAGTACTCGACATGCTTCTTCGTTGGCCGAAAACCTGATGCGAGCTGTGAAAGAGGAATTCAATATTTTTCCTCAAAGTGTTGAAGGTGTGGATGAAGGCCGTTGGGTCGTGATCGATTACGGTTCTTTGATGGTTCATATTTTTTACGATTTTGTCCGTCAGGAATACTCGATCGAGAAACTTTGGAAAGACGCCAAAGATATGGCTCTCAAAGATAAAGACCTCCACAAAAGCACCGAGCCCTCATAAGGTCTTATGAAGTTTCTTCTTCTGACTTGTGCGACAGCCTCTGAAGATTGGTCTGACGAGGCCTTTCGTTTATATCAGAAGAAGATTTCTCCATTTATTCCATTTGAAATCAAAGAACTCTCTCTGAAAAAAAGCGCTCGAGATGATCGCAGTCAAAAACTCAAATCGGACTCAGATCTTCTTCTGGCTGAAATCAAACCCGATGACTATTTGGTGTTATTCGATGAGCGAGGAGACCAGCTGGATTCCCGAAAGTTTTCAGAAAAAATCGGACAGATTTTGAATTCCGGAAAAAAGAGAACGGTCTTTGTCATTGGCGGAGCCTATGGTGTCGATGACCGAGTCCGATCCAGAGCTCAACTCAAGGTCAGCTTCTCGAAAATGGTCATGAACCATTTGGTGGCCCAAGTCGTTGCCCTGGAGCAAATTTACCGCGGGTTTACAATTTTAAAAAACCTGCCTTATCACAACGATTGATTCGATCCGAAATTCGAATCTTAAATTTCATTCCTTCATTTTGAACGGGTCCCGGAAGTTGCATGCTCGAGATCGGATGAAAATCTACTCATCCTTGCATCGGCTGTTTCGCTGTTGTTTGCATTGCGGATCGTTCCAATGCTCCGACTCTCAATTTTGTCCTTCATGCGAGAGGGATCTTTGGAGGGCACATGATCAAAATAGAGAATTTGAAATTGGGTCTCGTTGGCTTCAAGGCCAGGCTCTTTTTGATTGGTTTCCCAATGAGGACCGAAAAATTTCGAAGCTTCTACTTTCATTAAAGGGTGGACGCAATGAAGTCGCTTTCGAGTATTATGCGTCCAAGTTTCTCTGTCGTATGCCGAAGAATCCTCCAAAGAACAGCGTCTTGATTCCCTGTCCTGCCAGTCAGGGACGATACCATGCTCAAAGTTGGGCTTCCGCTCTCTCTCGTGCCTCCGGAATCCCATGGAAAGAGGGATTCAGAAAAACCAGGGGATCTGGCCAGAAAAACCAGGGAAAACGGGCTCGTCAGGAAATCCATATGGAGACCCTTGTCGAACTTCAAGACGAACATGTAATTTTTATCGACGATATTGTCACCACGGGAGCCACTGCGCAGTCAGCTCGCAATGCTTTGACCGCAAATCAGAAGATGCAAGTCTGGTGTTTGGCACATCGGCGGTGACTTGCGGCGAATCGGGCTTTTTGATATAAGTTTGCGACAAATCTTAGAAATTTGGAAAGGTCCCCGTGAGTCGCAAGATCTTATCTCTTCTCTTCATTTTTGGATTCAGCATCGCTGTCATTGCGAAAACCACGACCCCAGCTTTTGATTTAGCGCCCCTCAATCAAGCCACGGCCAAATATCGAAGTGCGAAAATGGTGCAAGTGGATGTTGAGAAAACAGTGAAGTCAGAACTCACCGGAAGAGAAGCGAAATACAAAGGTGTGATTTATTTATCGTCTGGAATGTTCCGCATGGTGAACTCTGAACCCGATAAATCCGTTTTGGTTTTTGACGGCTCGACAATTTGGAATGAGCAAGCGGCTTCCGCAGATTTTCCAGGACCGGTTCAGGTCACCAAGAGTCGACTTTCCGGGAAGTCCAAATCACAAGCTCTGTTTGCAAATCTTTTGACGAAAGATCCTGTGACCAAAAACTTCAAAGTGATGAACGTTAAAAAAGAAAATGGAACGACGATTTACGAAGGTCGGCCCCTGAACACTGAACTCAATGTGCAATCCATGTCGTTGAAAATTGCAACAAGCTCAAAGCTCGTCACGGAAATTTCCTACACGGATGATATTGGAAACTTGACGGTGATGAAGTTTAAGAATCCACAATTTAAAAAGTCTATTGATAAAAAAATGTTTCAATACAAGCCGCCCAAAGGCGCTCAGGTGAATGAATTATGAAAACTCCGGTCGAAACCACTCCTAAAAAAGTCCACTTCATTAGTTTGGGCTGCCCGAAGAATCTCGTTGATAGCGAAATCATGGCAGGAACCTTGATGAAAGATGGTTACGAAGTTGTCGGCGACGCCGAAGGCGCTGACACCGTGATCGTGAATACCTGTGGATTTATTGAAGACAGTAAAAAGGAATCAATTCAACGCATTCTGGATATGGCCGAGTTGAAAGATAAGGGCCAGCTGAAGAGAGTGGTGGTTGCCGGCTGTCTGACTCAAAGATACAAAGATGATCTGGTCAGTGGTTTGCCGGAAGCGGATTTGTTCGTGGGATCTGGTGAATTTCAAAACATTGCTAAGATTTTGAAAAACCATGAGCAGGGTGATCAGAAGAAAACTTTCTTTAACTTGCCAACGTATTTGCAAGAAGAATCCACTCCGCGAGTGAACTCTCAGCCGAAGCATCGTGCTTATTTGAAAATTTCTGAAGGATGTCTCAAGCGATGCGCCTTTTGCGCGATTCCATTGATCCGAGGAAATTTGCAATCTCGCACTCTGCAAAATGTCGTCAATGAAGCCAAGTTGCTTGCTGCAGGTGGAGTGAAGGAGCTGTTGATCATCAGCCATGACTTTACGGATTACGGTTGGGATTTGCGTCGTAAAAATTCAGAAGCCAAAGAAAGCCCAGTTGAATTGCTCAGAGCCCTCTCTCAATTGGAGGGGGTTGAGTGGGTTCGGATGCTTTATCTTTACCCAGATGGAATCACTCCGGAAATGATCGATCTGATCAAGAACAGCCCTAAATTGGTGAAATATTTCGATATGCCTCTTCAGCACATCAACAATGAAGTTCTGAAGAAGATGAATCGAAAAATGACTCGTCAGGAGATCGTCGAAGTATTGGGAAATATCCGCCGTGAAATCCCTGATGCTGTCATTCGCACTCAGTTTATCGTTGGCTTTCCTGGCGAAACTGAAGAGCAGTTTGAGGAATTGTTGCAATTCATTTCAGAGCAACAATTCGATCGTGTGGGCTGTTTCAAATATTCGCCTGAAGAAAACACTCCGGGCGGCAAAATGGCTGACCAAGTGGATGAAGAAACAAAACAGCGTCGCTACGAAGCCGTGATGGAAGTTCAGCAAAATATTTCTCGGGAAAAGCACCGCGCCTTTATTGGTAAGACGGTGGATGTCCTGGTGGAAGGCTTCAGCGAAGAGACTGAGCTCTTGTTGCAAGGGCGAACTTCTCAACAAGCTCCTGACATTGATGGTGTTGTTCTGATCAACGATGGCGAAGCCAAAGTGGGAGAGATCGTCAAAGTTCGAATCACCGACAGCATGGAGTACGATTTGATTGGGGAGATCGTGTGAAGGATCTGGCTTTTATTCAGGTTGCAACTTATGGCGCGGCTTTGGAGGCTGCCAATATAGCGACCAACCGACCTGGTCTGGAGCTGCTCGAGATCATTCCTTTTGGAACCTACTCCCAGCTCGTGATTCAGGGAGAAATGCAGGAGTTGATCAGCTACCGAAAAGTTTTGCGAACGGCGGATTTGCAAAAGTCGGTCATATTGAAAAATCCAGATCCACGGTTGCTGAAGGCTTTCTATCATTTGGAAAATGAAAAGCCTTTGAATTTCCTTTTGATTCTCGAAGATGAGTTCTCAGGCTATTTGTTCGAATGGGCACAAAAGTTGTTGCAGAAGAATTTGCAGTTCGTTGATTTTCGCCAACCGCGCTTCCCTGGGGCTTTCGCCTGTTTGGTGATGACGGGTGAGGATCTCAACTCTGTTCAGGATGAAATGCAACAAATGGAAGCTCAAAAAATCCGCGTGAGCTTCGTCGAGGAAATGAATCCTCGTTTCCGAAGTTACTTTGAAATTGAACCTTAAAAGTTAATCGCAATTTTCCAGACGAGCTTCGAATTTTTTTTGCCAATCCTCGATTTTCATCGATCTCAATTGGCTCGCGGCTCGGCGAAAAGACGGCCGAACCTTTTTATCCAAAGCGCAGGCTCTCTCAAAAGCTTCCAGAGATTCTTGATATTTCTGAATTTCCAAGCTGGAATTTCCAAGGCCCACCAGAGAGGGAACAGACTTGGGATCAGCGGCTATGGCTTTTTTGTAAAAGCTGTAAGAGACAATGAAATTCTTCTTTTCATCCAAAAACTGCGCGTAGTTCAATTGAGCCAAATTGGACTGTGGAAAATTCAGAGCGGCTTTTTTCAAATTTTCCTCGGCCTTTTCAGATTCGCCGGTTTCTTTGTAGTTCAGTCCCAAATAAACATAGTTCGAAGCAATTTTGGGATTCATTGAAATGGCTTTTTGACAGTGTTTTTTCCCCAGATCGTAAAGGCGATCCAAAGTCGAAAGCTCACAAAGTTTCGAGACAGCTTCCACAGTTTCGCCCACTTTGCTGATCAGGTCTTCGTACAAAAGCCGCTGTTCGTACTTGTCTTTCTTTTTTTCATAATGATGAATCAGCAATCTGTAGGCAGGAATAAAGCGAGGATTGATTTCCAAGGCCTCTCGCAAAGTCAGCAAGGCCTCTTTATCTTTTTTGGAAACCAATTGTTCAGCCCCGATCAGCGTTTTGGCCTCATGATCTTTGGGATTCAATGCCAAACAAGCCGTGTAGGCCTTGATTGCGGCTTCGTGCTTTTTTAGAGAGCTGTAAGCTTTTGCCAAAACAAAAAGACCATCTCGATTGAGTTTGTCGACCTCCGGGGAAAGGAGTGAAATGACCTTCTCGTAGTCCTTTTGTTTCAGGGCGTTTTGAGCAGCTGGCAAGTCGTAGGCCCAGGCCCCTTGGCCAACGTCTAAGAATGAGACGAGCAGAACGAGTCCTAGCCCTAAAAACGAGTGAATCATATGCTATATTATGAACGAGATGCGTATTTTTGAGAAAGAAAATTCTCAGTCAGGTCAAGCCCTTGTCGAGTATGTCCTTTTACTCGCCATTGCTGTCGCATTGATTTTAGGTTTGATGAATCAACTCTACAAACCCTTTGGAAATTGGATGCAAGACTATATGGGGCAATACCTCGAGTGCTTGCTGGATCGGGGAGAATTGCCGACGGTCGGAGGAGAGGCCCCCGAGGGCGGTGAGTGCACATCCAAATTCCAACCCTTCACTTTGACAGGTGGGCGCCCCCCCGTTGGCGGCAAAAATGGTAATCCTGATGAAAATGACCCGGATTCCAATCGCGCCGGACAGGGAGCGAGTGCTTCGGAAAATGGTGGATCGGGTGGTGGGTCTTCAGGCGGTTCACGTGGCCGATCCCGCACTCTGGCCGTGGGTAAAAATGCTCGCGGGGGTGCCGACGGACCGGGAGCCGAGTTGGGCGACAACCAAACGATGGAAAAATTGCCGGAATCCAGTTTTTACAAAACTCGGACTTCACGCAGCTACTCGATCGGTTCGACTCAATCGACATCCGAGAATCGGCAAGGGCTGACTGTCCCTCTCAATCGGGTGAAGGGCAAAGACGAAGCTGAGCGATCTGTGCAGATTCCCAATGAAGTTCAAGAGTCGACTCCGAGACCAGTTAAGCGAATGCTGATCACTCCTCCAGAGAGAAAAGTGGCCGTCGAAGAAAAAGATTTTGAGTGGTCTTTCGGTCAATATTTGAAAATAGCCATGATCATTATCATCATCGTCGCCATTGTTCTGTTTCTGGGTGGTCAAATTTTGCAAATCTCAAAAAGCATGGAAAAATAGCTTCGACGCAGCGGGTTTCGGAAAATTTTCAATCTCTGAAATTGATGTCTGGAAATCCTTGAATCTTAGATTCATTTGTCACATAGAAACGTTCTCACAAGAAAAGAGATTCTTTTGGATATCGTTCCTTTGAACCACAAACGAGTATTTACTTTCGAGTCGGCGCAAGACCTGTTGCCTGTCGTTTATCGGATCACGGAAACCTCTCAAAAAGAAGTTCGGACTTTGGTCAATCGAATGGAAGCCATCAAAGGCATGAGCGCCTCCCGCGCCAGTGAGATTGAAAAACAGATCAATGCAGTTGTTGATCGTTGGCAACAAAAGCTGACGAAATTGGGAGCTAGTCCTAAAGGTCTTTGGCTGGCTGACTTTGACAATGGTGAGGGGTATTATTGCTGGAAATACCCTGAAACCAAGATTTCCTATTTTCATGGTTACAATGATGGGTTTTCAGGGAGAACACCAATTGGACCAGAAACAAATGAGCACTAAAAAAGCCTTTCGAATTGCGATCTCCCAGATCAACACCGCACTCGGTCAGTTTTCCGAAAATCGAATCAAAATCATGGACAGCATTCGTCGAGCTCAAGAGCGACGTTCGGATCTGATTGTATTTCCGGAAAGTACCCTCTTTGGTTATCATCCCTTTGATCTCCTAGAGCGTTCCAAGCTGGTTGATCTGCAATTGCGCGAACTGAAAAAAATTGAAAAAGAAATTCCAGCTGGAATCGCAGCTTTGGTTGGAGTCATCACGCGCAATCCATCTAAGAGGGGGCGACCTTATTTCAATTCCGTAGCTCTGGTTCAAAAAGGCAAAAAGACAAAGTTCTTTCACAAGCAGCTTTTGCCGACAGGGGACGTCTTTGACGAAGCTCGTTTTATTGAAAGTGGCGAAACCAAGCGCAATTTTTTCTCCCTGAAGGGCAAACGAATTCTGGTCACTATCTGTGAGGACATGTGGGCTTGGCCTGACAAAAAAGGTCAAAGCCAATACTCCAAAAATCCTTTGCTAGAATTGAAAAAAGAAAAAGTGAACTTGATCGTCAATGTCAGCGCCTCTCCGTTTTACCCCGGAAAACTGGAAAAACGAAAAAGCCTGGCCCACAGGACCGCTCAGCTTTTCAAGGCTCCCATGATTTATTGCAATTTGGTTGGAGCACAAGATGAAATTATTTTTGATGGAGCTAGTTTTGCCGTCAATTCAAGAGGGAAGACTCTTTCCCAGTGTTTGATGTTTGAAGAGACTCTCAGCGTGTTCGACCTCGATCAGCAAAAAGGTGAAGTTCAACCTTTGATCGAAAGTCCCGTTGAAGTTCTGCACCGGGCCCTGGTTTTGGGAATTCGGGATTTTTGCCAGAAGGTTGGCATTCACAAAGTTCACTTGGGTCTCAGTGGTGGTGTGGATTCAGCCTTGGTGGCCTGTTTGGCGGTCGATGCTCTCGGGAAGAGCAATGTCAAAGCCGTGGCTCTTCCTAGCGAATTCAATTCTCCCAAAAGCTTGAACCTGGCCCAGCAATTGGCACAGAACTTGGGAATTCTTCTGCATGAAGTTCCCATTCAGCCAATTTACGAAACAGCCAAAGCCACTGTTGATCAAGCTTACCAAATTTCAAAATTCGGATTGGTTCATGAGAATTTGCAAGCTCGTGTCCGCGGAATGTTGCTGATGGCACTCTCCAATCAAGAAAACTCGTTGTTGTTGGCGACCTCGAATAAATCGGAATTTGCAGCTGGATATTCAACTTTGTATGGAGACATGTGCGGAGGACTGGCCCCCATTGGCGATTTAACCAAACGGCAAGTTTACAAACTGTGCGAACACTACAATCAAGATCATGAATTGATTCCCAAAGAAATTCTCACTCGGGCACCGAGTGCCGAGCTGCGACCCAATCAGAAAGATCAAGACAGCTTGCCGCCCTACGATGATTTGGACGACAGTGTGGATCGACTGATCAGAGACTGCAAAGAAGCTCAGTCGGATACCGACAAGTGGTTGCAAGCAGCTTTGATGCGATCAGAATTTAAAAGATGGCAGGCTCCGCCAATTTTGAAAGTGTCCGTGCATTCGTTCGGACGAGGGCGACGCTTTCCGGTCGCCCACCGAGCTCGAGAATTTTAAAGCAATGAACCAAAGAGATCCATTTGCTTTGGCTTCTTTTCAATCACAGGGAAGCGAGAAGCGGGTTTTCCGGTAAGAGCAACAAGGTTATCCACAGCCGGCGGTTGTCCGTTGACTGAAATTCTCTTCACCATTTCCAAGAAAAGCTTTCCGCAATAAGTGGCATCTTCTTCCGCTCTATGGAAATCAGTTGTTGGAATCTTCAAGTGTTGAACCAAAGTCCCCAATTTGTAATTGGGAAGCCCTGGAAAAACTTTGCGCGCAATTGGAAGGGTGTCGAGAATTAATCCGCGTGGAGTTGGAAGCTCCAATTTCTTATAGTCCGCGATCAAGAATTGGGAGTCGAATGGAGCATTGTGAGCCACCATGTGGTCATCACCGCAAAACTCTGTGAGCGGCTCGAGAATTTGATCAATTGTGGGTTTGCCTTTGACCATCTCATTGCTAATTCCATTCACTGCAGAAGCGCCTGGCGGAATCGGTCTCAAGGGATCAATCAAAGTCGCGAAAACAGCTTCGACTTGGCCATCGACAAAGCGAACGGCACCAATTTCAACAATTTGATCGACTCCGGGAACAGTTCCAGTGGTTTCAAGGTCAAAAGCTATGAATCTCATAAAATCCTTGATACAAAATGGTTTGAGGAGATTCAAGTTTGATTCAGAAAAGAAAAGCTGTCGATCCTAAATCGGCAATATCGTTTAAGATTCTCCCCGAAAATAAAATTGTCCGTGCGAGTCATGAGAGCACGGTCTTGAAGGCCTTGCTGGATGCCAAAATCCCGATTCCAACCAGCTGCCAGGGCATGGGAACTTGTGGAACTTGTCGCATTTTTGTCGATCAAGGACTTGAGAAATTGCCACCCCGAAATGAAATCGAACAGGAGTTTGCAGCCGAGAGAGGGTTTGCAGACAACGAGCGATTAAGCTGTCAAATTCAGGTTCAAGAGGGCCTGATTCTGAGAAAGCCTCAATCCACGTAAAAATTATTGGTGTAAATCCAAGTGAACCATTTTTTGCCTTCCGGCAGGGGAAGCAAAGGACTGACTCGAACGATCACCCGGTAAATTCCAGGTTCTTGAATTTGATAATCCAATGTGGCTTCATTGGAGCCGGCGTCTCTTTCGCCGTTTTTAAAAACGACAATTTCAAAAAATGCCAATGGCTTGCTCGGAAGACTCGCTTTTAAGCGAAGGTTCTTATGAAACTTAATTCGCTCGCCCATCAAATGAGAATTTTCGCGGTCCTCAATCAGAGCGATAAATCCCGTCGGATCTCCCAAAAGATCCAAGCTGGCATAAAAATTCCCGCGACGGAGAGCTGAGAAAATTTTCTGCCTGTCTTTTTGATAATTGCCGGTGAGTTCAGAATTCAAGAGAACATGATTTTGAGCGATTTCAAAAGAAGTCTGATAACTTGGAAATCTTAGCAGAGTGTTCGCCCAAGGAATCGCTCGAGCTGAAGCGTCGGCCCCCGCAAATCCCAAAGTTGGGCGTTCCTTGGAAAGCTGGTCCCAAAGAGAAATTTCTTCTGATGGCTCTCGAAACAAACGAAGAAAAGCATAGCGAGGGTTGAACGGATAGATCACGAAACTCCAAATAACATTCAGCTTCGAGCGCAACCAAGCTTTTGTCGAAATCGATTTTGGATTGAGAATTTCGATGCCATCTAGCCCCGGAGGATAAGGGCCCGTCCAAGTCGGACCTTTATTGAATGGATGAGCGAGAATCAAAAGTGTTTCTTTGTTCTCGGTCATTCGTCGTGAAAGCAAGTCAGTAAAATAGACATTCGCCTCGGCCAAATCATTCGGCTTTCTCTCAGGTTTTAAATCGTAATAAAGAAGGCGAGAGTCGAGAAAACTGTATTCTCCAGCAATGGAAACAAGAAGATTGCCATTGTAGCCATTCAGGGACTCTGAATTTTCGAATTGGTTCACATCCGTTAAAAAAAGATAATCCAAACCCGCGAGCTTGGCCTCGGAAATGACATCCAAAGGTGAAGAGGAGCCATTGCTCAAATCGGTCCTGACGTTGGTCACACCTCGATAGTCATAATAACCATGAAGAGTTTCGTGAGTTAAAATCGAAGGAATCACATTCAAATTGTTCTGGGACAAATAGAAGCCGTAAATAAAATAAAAAATGAGAATCAAAGTCAGAGAAGTCAGGACTCGGATCATTTCTCCACCCGCACGATGACGAATTCGTTCTCTAGCTCTTCTACTCTGGTCACTTTAAATTGAGCATCTGTTTTTATCCATTCGGGCAGCTCGTCATAGTTTTTCATGGCGACGTAGAATGTTCCCTGCTGGGGTTGGCCCTCGGGCATCGAGTCGAAAAGGTCGTAACGACTCATGCGGAGCAATTTGTAGAAAGGCTTTTGGCCTCGATACCAAACCCATGAGGCCATTTGGTAAGTATTGGCATAAAGAGGTTCGTACTTTGCACGCATTTGATGAATCGGTTCAAATTGCGAAAACTCGGAAACTTTCTCTGGCGCATTGGGAATCCAGGGACGAAACAAGTGCAGACTCAACAGAAGAAAAATTCCCATCCAGAAAAAGTTGGCCCACTTGAGCCATCGATTCGACGAAGCACCGAGGGCGGCCATGGCCAAAAAAGCAGGATAGGCAATGATGGGCCAATTCACTTCCACCAGCGCCTTGAAAGAAGAGAGAAAAAAGAAAGCCAAGGGGCCCCAGCCAAAGTACAGAAAAGCTCGGGAAGCTCCTTGGAGACGACTTCGAAGCGCTGACCAAACAACTGTTGGAAAAAGAACGATCAATTGAGCCAGAACATAAGTCCAAGTCCAATAAGGTTGATACTCGGGTCTGCTCAAGCCGTGTTTCAATTGGAATCGAAAGGAAATAAAATCATTTTGATAATTCCAAATCAATACAGGAAGGCTGAAGAGCAAGCCGATCAGGATTGTCCAGCCGACCCCTTTCCAAGAAACGGATTTCCATTTTTTTTCGAGAGTCAGATAGATCAAAGTGATCGGAACAAAAAGCACGATATGGTACTTGGAGCAAAAACCCAGTCCCAGCGCCGCCCCAAGAGCCAAGTAATTTTGCAAATTCTTTTCGTCCAAAGCTTTGAGGAAAAAAAGAATCGAAAGACTCCAGAAAAAAAGAACTGGTAGATCGGGTGTCACTATGATGGATCCAAAACCTAACAAAGGAGAACACAGCGCCAACCAGAGCCACCATTTGTATTTCTCTTGGGAATTTGGAGCGACTTTTTTCCAAATCAGGAGCCAGATCAGCAAAATTCCATGGCCCAAGAGAACGGCGGGCCAACGAACTCCCTGACCAAAATTTTGAAAGAGATGTCCAAATTTAAAAAGCCAAGCGACAAAGGGAGGATGGTCATAGTAACTGAGCTGCAGTTTCTGCGACCAAACCCAGTAATAAGCTTCATCCGACGAGAGCGGAAGCAGGGCTGCCAAGAGAAGCTTGATAAGCAGGGTTAAGACCCAAATGGATTTGAGGCTTCTCAGATCAATCCCTTTGATCAAGGAAAATTCAATTTCAGCGGACGTCCAATTGTTCCTGGAACGCCTTTATCACGGCCATTAACAATCACATTCACAGCTCCGCCATCGGAAACTTCGAGTTGGATCGAAGAGCGACTTCTAAAAGTATGAACCTGATCAGCATTGAGCTCTAAAGACTCCCACTTTTGACCCCCATTGAGCGAGAAACGAATGTTGACTCGATTGAGCGCCTCGACAATCACTTCGACCAATGCGGGCTTCAAAGTTGTTGTCGTAGTTGTGGTCGGAGCCAAAGTGGTGCTGCTAGTTGTGGTTGTCGTTGTTGTCGTGGTCGGAGTTGTGAGAGTTCCAGAGCTTGTTGAAGTGGCCATCGCCGGCAGAGTGGTGGTGGGGCTTGGCTGTGAACTGAGAGTTCCAGTGCTCATTGGAGCTTGAGCTTCTGAAGTGAGAGGAGCCAATGTCGTTGTGGTCGTATTCAAAGTTTCTGTGACTTCTGTCTTCGCATCGCGAGATTCTTTTTGGTACTTGTCCATCATCTTAGCGACAAAAGCGATCAAAGTGAGAAGAAGAATCGCCAAGAGAATTGTATAAATTCGATTGTTATTAGACACCGGCAAAGCCGCATCGTCTGGTCGTTTCAAAGTGCTTTCGAATTTTGGTTGAGTCTGCTGGGGAGCACTTGGTGTCGAACTGGTTCCTACAGATGCAGGAGTCGTCGTTGTCGGCTCCGGGCGAGGGCTGCCGTATTCATCTTGAAAAAGGCCAATCGCCTGATTGACGTCCAAGCGCAAATACTGCGCGTAAGATTTGACGAAGCCACGTAGAAAAGTTTTGGCCGGGAGGTTGGCTTGATCGCCGTCTTCGATGGCTTTCAAAATCTTCGGATTGATTTTTAAGCTCATTCCGATCTCGTGAAGAGAGAGGCCTTTTTTCTCGCGCTCGGATTTGAGCAGTTCGCCTAATTTCGTCATAATTACCTTCGAATAGTTTCTAGCATCGATTTGGCTTTATCTGCATATTTTCCCTGCGGATAAAGCTTCAAGAGTCCTTCCAGCCGAGACTCTGCTTTTTGTTTTTGTCCGATTTCAAAATAACTAAGAGCACTGTAATAAGTTGGCTCATCAAACTGAATTCGCTGGCAGAATCCAGCAGCTCTATCCAAAGATTCAGCCGCTCTCACAAAATCATGCAATTCAAAGAGTGTACGGCCATAGTACGAGTGCGCCATGCAGTTGTCTCTTTGAAATTCGATCGTCTTTTGAAAAGTGGCTTTGGCTTTTTGAAATTGACCCAGTTTAAATTGAGCAATTCCCATATTTAAAAGGGGCTTTTCCGGAGCAGGATAAGTCAAATCTTCGTGGACAATTTGCGCTTCTTTGAGAGCTTCCTGGTAGCGGCCTCTTTCAATCAAGATCCGTGAGAGATTGTTGCGAGCATCCGAATACTGAGAATTCAACTTTAGCGCTTTTCGCAAATGAATTTCCGCTAGATCAGAACGCTCTCTGAAAAAATAGGTGAGACCCAAATTGTTCTGAGTGATTGCATTTTCGGGGTCCAAGCTTTCCGCCAAAAGAAGTTCGCTGAGAGCTTGCGGATAATTTCCGCTTTCCAATTGAGAAGTTCCTATTTGCAAATGCAGCTTCGCTGTCTCTTCATCTCGAACAGAGAAAGAGGAGCAAGCTGTGACCAGCAAAAGCAACAAAAAGTACAATTGGAATTTTACCATTAACGCCAGAATATCAACGAGTTAGGGAGAGTCAATCCCAAGCTCGACCAGAGTTTCCACATGGTCTGTCTGGGGAAACATGTCAAACGGCTGGACTCGCAAAGGCTTCCAGCCGCCATGCATTTGAAAGCGCTCCAGATCCCGGGCCAGAGCCGCTGGATTGCAGCTGATATAAAAGATTCGCTGAATTTTTGTTTGTTCGGCCAAATAGCGAACCGTGTTCTCAGAGCATCCAGAGCGAGGTGGATCCAAAAGAACCAATGAATTTTCAGGCACAGGATTGCGCTTTAAGTAAAGCTCGACATCAGCCAAATAATACTTCAGCCGGTGCGGGCTGACGCTCTGAGCTCGAATCAAGCTTTGGGCTTGCTTGACGGACTTTTCACTGAGTTCGACAGCCGTCAAAGAGGCCTTGGGAAACTGGTTCATCAAAGGGAAAGTGAAATTTCCGGCGCCGGCATAGAGATCCAAAACAGAAGTCGTTTCAAATGGGTGCATCCACTGCAGAACAGTTTGAATTAGTTTTTCATTTTGCCCCGTGTTCACTTGAGAAAAGCCGACTCCTTCAAAGGGAGAATCTTCGTAAGCGACTTCGACCGTGTTCGCGGGTGTTCTGAGCAGTTCAATTTTGGCAATCGCAGCTTTGTTTTTCGCCACGAGTTTCTTCTTCATAGGCAGAATTTCACGGGCAATGACTTCTTCTGTGATCAAACAGTCTTCAATGTCGACAATGTCGTGACTTTGGCGGGCATAAAAACCCATTTTTTGACCATCAAATTTCAATTGAATGCGATTGCGATAGCGAAAGGGCTCAGGGCTGGGGAGAATGGGAAGGACTGAGACATTCCCTTTGAGAACTTTCGACAACTGCTCCTCAATGATCATTTGTTTCTGGCGCAATTGCTCCTCATAGGAAATTTGCTGCCAAGTGCACCCGCCACACTTGCCGAAATACGAGCAAGGAGCCTGAATGCGAGAGGGGCCTGGTGAGAGAATTTCGATGATTTCAGCTCGAGCAAAGTTCTTCTTTTTCTCGACGATCCGGACTTTCAAGAGATCACCTGGCGCCGATCGGGGCACAAAATAAACCAAGCCATCGTGACGGGCGATACCGTCGCCGCCAAAACTGAGCTTTTCAATTTTCAATTCCAAAACTTGATTCATCGGTTTCTAAAATAGGGGAGCCTGGGGAGAGTGACAATGCAAAAAGAAAAAGCCGGGATTTTGGCCCCGGCTTTTGAATTTTTTCTTCCAATCAGCAATTACAAATTGCAGATTTCGTGCTTTTCAAAAAAGATCGCCAGTTCGCGCTCAGCAGAAGCTGGGCTGTCAGAACCGTGAACTGCGTTTTCACCAACGCTGTCACCGAATTTTGCGCGAACAGTGCCGACATTGGCTTTTTTAGGGTCCGTTGCACCCATAATTTCGCGGTTTTTCAAAACTGCGTTTTCGCCAGCCAAGCACATCAGCATCACTGGACCTGAAGTCATGAAAGAAACCAATTCACCGAAGAAAGGACGAGCTTTGTGTTCAGCGTAGAACTCTTCAGCTTTGGCTTTGCTCATCACTTCGATTTTTGCAGCGGCGATTTTCAGGCCGTTGGCTTCGAACATGCTGATGATGTCGCCAATTGCGTTCTTCTTCATTGCGTTTGGCTTGATGATTGAGAATGTTTTTTCCATTGCCATGGTCAGACTCCTTTAGAGTTTCGGGGCCTCAAGGACCCCGAAAACGAGGTTACTTGAGTTGTGATTTCAAAGTTTTGCCCATATCTGCCGGAGATCGGGCGATTTTGCAACCAGCAGCTTCCAAAGCAGCAAATTTTGCTTCGGCCGTGCCTTTGCCGCCACTGATAATGGCTCCTGCGTGACCCATTCGCTTTCCTTTCGGAGCAGATGCGCCTGCAATAAAGGCAGTCACTGGCTTTTTGAACTCACGCTTGATGTACTCGGCCGCTTCTTCTTCCGCAGAACCGCCGATTTCACCAATCATGATCACGGCTTCGGTCTCAGGATCGGCATTGTACATCTTCAAAACGTCGATAAAGTTAGTTCCGTTCACCGGATCTCCACCAATACCAACGCAAGTGCTCTGGCCCAGACCCAATTGAGTGAGCTGGTGAACAGCTTCATAAGTCAAAGTTCCAGAACGGCTGAGAACGCCAATTCGACCTGGTTTGTGAATATGACCAGGCATGATGCCGATTTTCGCTTGTCCAGGAGTGATCACGCCCGGGCAATTCGGACCGACCAAGCGAGTTCGTTTGCCTTCCATGAATCGCTTCACTTTCACCATGTCGAGAACTGGAATGCCTTCAGTGATGCAAATCACCAGGTCTAGATCAGCATCAACCGCTTCCATGATGGAATCAGCTGCAAATGGCGGAGGAACGAAAATCATCGAAGCATTGCAGCCAGTTTGCTGTTTCGCTTCTTTGACAGTCTTGAAAACAGGCAATCCCAAATGAGTAGTTCCGGCTTTTTCTGGAGAAGAAATTCCACCGACGAACTTGGTGCCATAGGCCACGCATTGTTCTGTGTGGAAGCTTCCTTGAGCGCCAGTGATGCCTTGGCAAATAACGCGAGTGTCTTTGTTGATCAGAATAGCCATTATTTTCCTCCTCGCACAGCTTTGACGATTTTTTGAGCTGCATCCGTCAGATCGTCGGCAGGAGTGATATCCAGTCCGCTTTCTTTGAGCATTTTTTTACCGAGCTCGACATTGGTTCCTTCCAAACGGACGACCAATGGAACTTTCAAACCAACTTCTTTCGAAGCGGCAATCACACCCTCGGCAATGATGTCACACTTCATGATCCCACCGAAGATATTGACGAGAATACCTTTCACGTTTGGATCTTGCAGGATGATTTTGAAAGCAGCTGTGACTTTTTCTTTATTGGCGCCGCCGCCGACATCCAAAAAGTTTGCAGGAGCTTCGCCGTGCAATTTGATGATATCCAAAGTGGCCATAGCCAATCCGGCGCCGTTCACCAAACAGCCGATATTTCCATCCAACTTAATGAAAGCCAGGTCGAATTTGGAAGCTTCGATTTCTGTCGGCTCTTCCTCATTCAAATCACGGTAGGCAACAATATCTTTGTGACGATAAAGAGAGTTGGAATCAAAGTTCATTTTAGCATCGAGGCAGATGATGTCTCCCTCTTTGGTCAGAACCAAAGGATTGATTTCGGCAATTGAGCAATCGCAATCAACGAATGCTTTGTAGAGACCAACCATGAAAGAAGCGGCTTTGTTGACGCTGGCATTTGGAATGCCAATTTGAAAAGCCAATTCGCGAGCTTGGTAAGGCATCAGGCCTGTAACCGGATCGATATCGATTTTCTTGATCGCATCTGGATTGTGAGCTGCGACTTCTTCAATATCCATTCCGCCCTCGGAAGATCCCATCATGGCAACACGGCCAGTGGCACGGTCGACCAAACAAGCGACATAATATTCCTTTTGAATATTGCAGCCTTGCTCGATGAAAACTTTCTGGACTTTCTTACCTTCTGGACCTGTTTGGTGAGTCACCAAGTTCATGCCGATCATTTTTTGGGTCAGATCGCGAACTTCATCCACAGTTTTGGCGATTTTAACGCCTCCGCCTTTACCGCGGCCGCCTGCGTGGATTTGCGCTTTCACGACCCAAAGGCTTCCGCCCACTTCCTTGGCTGCGTTCACAGCTTCTTCAGGATTGAAGGCCACTTTCCCTTTGAGAGTGGCCACACCATATTTGCGAAGAACTTCCTTCGCCTGATACTCATGAATATTCATTGTTGTTCCTTACACTCCAGCTGCAGCCAGGCCATCAACCAAGCTCTTCACAGCAGCAACAGATTTATCGAATTCAGCTTGTTCATCTGCATTCAATTTAAATTGAACGATGCCTTCCATGCCATTGCCGCCGAGCTTGCAGACAACACCGACGAACATTCCGTTTACGCCGTATTCGCCATCGAGCTCAACTGCACAAGGAAGCATGCGCTTTTGGTCTTTCAAAATCGCTTCAGCCATCTCAACTGCACCAGCCGATGGAGCGTAATAAGCAGAACCTGTTTTCAAGTGATTTCCGATTTCGGCGCCTGCTGATTTTGTGCGAGCGACGATGGCGTTCATTTTTTCAACAGACATCAGCTCGGGGAGTGGAACTCCGCCGACAGAAGCCAAGCGTGGGAGTGGAACCATGGCATCACCGTGGTTACCGATCACGATACCAGTGACGTCTTTCACTGAAACTTTGAGTTCTTCAGCGATAAAAGTGCGGAAGCGAGAAGAATCCAAAGCGCCGCCCATGCCGATCACGCGCTCACGAGGAAAGCCCAAGCATTTTTTGGCGTGAACTGCCATGGCGTCCATTGGGTTGCAAACAACGATAACAATTGAATTTGGAGCGTACTTCTTGATGCCATCGCAGCAGTCTTTAACGATTTTTCCGTTGATACCGAGAAGTTCGTCGCGGCTCATGCCTGGTTTGCGAGGCATTCCGGCTGTCAAAATCACAACATCTGAATCAGCAATATCTGCATAATTCGAAGTTCCGACAACATTGGAGTCAAATTTATAAACAGGGCCGGCTTGCAACAGATCGAGAGATTTCCCTTTTGCTGCGCCTTCGTTGATGTCCAAAACGACCACATCACCCAGCTCTTTCGCTGCTGCCCAGTGTGCACATGTTGAACCAACAAAGCCCGCGCCAATAACCGCAATTTTCTTTCTTTTGTGAGCCATAATTTCTCCTTGCAATTGAGCGCTTATTCAAACTCAAATGGGCTTGTTAGACAAGGATTCCCGGCGATTTCCAGACTCCTAGAGCAAGGCGTTGCGGAGTAGTGGAGAGCTAAGAATCTACTGGTCCGGTTTGTTGTCTTGAAGACTTCACTTCACATGGCTGAGTCCTGATAAACTCTTGCAGGATCGGACTTTCAGAGCCAAGATTTTCTAATCCACTACAGATCAACAGGAGAAGATGTATGAAAAAGATCCTTTTCGGGGCGACGCTTGTTTTCTCATTTGCCGCATGGAGCGCTCCCGCTGTCTTGTTCGAGGAAGTCGAGGTTCCCGGAGTCACCAATGAAAGTATGGCAAACTCCAGAAAAAAGGGATCGGGCAGCGAAATTCAACCTCTTTCACAAAGTCGATCATTGAAAAGCATCTACAATTCCCAATCTTTCAATTCGACCGACGAGTTGAGATCCAAAAGACGAGTGGGAGTGGGGGCAACGACAGCTGGCGCCATTGGACTGTTTGGTGCCATGATTGAGTTGAATTTGACGCCTTCGAATTCTGCAGTGGCCGAATTTGGTGGTGGCCCCGGCTTTGGAGCATTGAGCTTTCAGTGGAAGCATGTCTTGGGAGGCAGAAACTTTTCACCGTATTTGGGAATTGGATATGCTCGCTGGTATAATGCGTCTAACGAAGGTGGGATTCAAAAAACTGTTCCGGCGATTCTGGGATCCCGTCTTTTGACAGAAGAGCAGAAGAGAACCGGTCAATTTGCAGTGGATTTGCTCACTCCCCATATTGGAATTCAATACAATAATCGTTATGGACCTTACACTGGAGTCGGATTGTTCGCCGAGGTGGACATTTTGACACAGATCCCGGACTTTGTTCCGGCGCCAACGGGTGCGCTCGGAATTCTTTATTACTTTTAAGTGGGAGTGGGTGCTCGCGATGCCTATGCGGGGGCCCCAAAAACAAAAAACCCCCGGCCTGAGCCGAGGGTTTTTAAAATCCTTCACAGGATCGAAAAAAACTATTTCTTCTTAGTAGCTTTTTTCTTAGTAGCTTTTTTTGCAGCTTTCTTAGTAGCTTTTTTTGCTTTCTTCTTTGCCATGTGCTCCTCCTAATGGATTCCCTATCGGGATGCAAAGTTGTTGAACTTCTCTTCCTTTTACTTTTCTCTCGCCGACTTTTTCAAATCGGAAAGAGGACTTCATAGATTAAGTGTTCACAATGTGACTTCTATCGTCAATAAAATTTTTTTTCTTGAGCACTTTTTTTGCTCATGAGGGTGCTGAAGGAGGTCTTCGCATGTTGATTTGGTCTTTGATTTCGATTTTCGGACTCATGATCGTGCATCGGACACTTGATGAGTGTGAGCAACTTCGGATTTTTTCCCCACAACGTTTGAATCAATTTCGATTGTTCATTTTTTTGACGGTGATTGCGCTGAATTTTTTGTTTCGAGAGCATTGGAGCGTCTTGATCGGATTTAATTTTGTCATTTTTCTATCGCCTTGGCTGACGCCTATTTGGATTCAAAAAAGTCGCGAATCCTCTCTGAAAAATCAATTTTTGCCGATTGTGGATTCACTCATTCTTTCGCTGAAATCTGGGAAAGGTTTTCGACAGTCCTTGCAGTTGTGTGCGCAGTCCGGAAAACCGGAAATTCGTCACTCATTGACCGAGTTTTTGAGCGCACTTCAGTATCAAAAAGAGATGCGAACCCTCAGTGAAGACCCTCAAGTTCTGTTTTTTTTCCAAGAATTAGGACAAGTGGACGAGTCTTTGCATCGCCCAACGGAGAAATTGAAAGCTCTGCGCCGAAGATTGCGGGTCGAAAAAAATTTTAGACAGAAGTCGAGACAAGCGACCTTGCAGGTGCGCTTTCAATCTTGGATTATGACCCTTTTGTTTCTGTTGGTGCTGGCATACGTGCACCATGATTTCGGAATTTCCAAACATTGGGCCCTGGTTTTGCTGTCGACTTTGTTATTTTCAATCGGTCTCATTGTGGTTCAAAGAATGGGAGGAAAATATCAATGGAAAATCTAGCGCCTCCACTGGAAATGCTAATGGATCTTCGCTTCGGTTTGGAAAAAGGGCAGTCGTTGCGCCGGAGTTTGGAGGAATTTGCCAACTCACGCCCAGAAGATCCTTGGCGTCTCGAAGTTCAATTGTGGCTCAGGCTTCGTGATATGGGCCGATCTTCGACCGAACTCACCAATCGAATGACGCCGGTTCGCCGTCAGTGTCTCGAAGTGATCAATCAGGGACTTATGGGAGAGCCGATTTACCAACAATTGTGCAATTTGGAAGAAGAAGTCTTTGAAGCGGCAAAACTGGAAATTGAAGAGTTCGTTTCTGTTCTGCCGATGAAATCTCTTATTCCACTTTTATTTTTGCAGTTCCCAGCCTTTCTGGCGCTGTTGGTAGGGCCTTTCTTGACGGCTTTTCTCACTCATTCCTAGAAACTTCTGTGAATCCAGTTGATAGGCCCGGGGTGAAAATATAAATTAAGCCGGACCAGGAGGAATTATGGGGAAAAGAGTATCTGTGGAGGCTCTTCAAAGTCTCATCGAGGAGTTGAGCAAGGATAAGCCCAATCAAGCTCGAGTTAAAAAGGGAATGGCTGAAAACGGGTTGTCCTACACTTCAGATCCGATTCAACAAATGAGCACGGTTCTGACTTTGATGTCCGAAATCACTCCTGATGTTCGCAAGCTCAAAACCAATGAGGATGTATCTGAAGTATGAAAAATGTTTTTAATAACCTTCTGGAAGCCGTTGGCAACACTCCGATCGTTCGACTGAATAAAGTCACTGCGGGTTCTCCCCACACTTTTTGGGCCAAGCTCGAGACTGTTAATCCCGGCGGAAGTGTGAAAGATCGAATCGCAATTGAAATCATTGAAGCGGCGGAAAAACGGGGTGATTTGAAGCCGGGTGGAACGATTGTCGAAGCCACTTCCGGAAACACGGGCTTGGGTTTGGCGATGGTGGCCGCAGTGAAAGGCTACAAATGCATTTTCGTCATGCCCGATAAAATTTCCGAAGAAAAAAGAGCGATTCTAAGAGCCTATGGGGCCGAAGTGATCATCACTCCGACCGGAGTTGAGCCGGAAGATCCAAGAAGCCATTACTCTGTGACAGCACGAATCACAAAAGAAACTCCCGGAGCCTTCTGCACCAATCAATATCACAACCCCGACAATGTGGCTCGCCACTACAAAACCACGGGACCCGAATTGTGGGATCAAATGGGTGATAAATTAGACGTCTTTGTGGCAGGAGCTGGCACGGGTGGAACGATTTCCGGAGTGGGCCGCTACTTGAAAGAGAAAAACCCGAAGGTTCAAATCGTTCTGGCCGATCCGATCGGCAGCATTCTCTATGATTTGTACTATCACAAGAAAGTCATCACCCCGCCGGCCTCTTACAAAGTCGAAGGCGTGGGTGAAGACATGCTTCCGGACAACGTCCACTTTAAATATATGGACGGCGTGGTGCAGGTCGACGACAAATCAGCCATGCAAATGACCCGCAAACTGATTTCCCAAGAGGGAATCTGCGTGGGACCGTCAGCTGCCATGTCATTGGTGGCAGCGATTGAGTATTCCAAAAAGCTGGAAAAGCCTTCGAATATCGTCGTTCTTTTCCCGGATAACGGCCGGGCTTACATGAGCAAAGTGTTCAACGATCAATGGATGAAAGAGAATAACTTCCTATGAAAAACGAAAACAAAAACTTTGGATTTTCAACAAGAGCTATTCACGCCGGACAACAACCGGATCCGACAACGGGAGCGATTATGACTCCTGTTTATCTGACTTCGACCTATGTCCAAGAATCTCCTGGCGTTCATAAAGGATGGGAGTACAGCCGAACTCACAATCCCACTCGTCGCGCTTTTGAAAACTGCTTGGCCAGCCTCGAGGGCGGAACACATGGTTTTGCTTTCGCTTCAGGATGTGCGGCGACGACCACGGTTCTTCATTTGATCAAAGGTGGAGACCATGTGATTGCGGGCGATGATATGTACGGCGGAACTTTCCGTCTTTTCGACAAAGTCCTTCGCCACGATGGAATTCAGTTCTCTTTTGTCGATCTGACCAATCCCGAGAATTTTGCCAAAGCGATTCAACCCAACACCAAATTGGTTTGGCTGGAAACTCCGACCAATCCGACATTGAAGCTTGTCGACATTCGTAAAATTGCTGCTGAAGCCAAGAAGCATGGAATTCTGGTGGTCGTCGACAACACTTTCATGAGCCCTTATTTCCAAAGACCTTTGAGCTTGGGTGCGGATATCGTTGTGCACTCGGTGACCAAATACATTGGTGGCCACTCGGATGTGGTCGGGGGCGCGGCGATCACCAATCGAGCCGATTTGGCGGAGCGCTTGCAATTCCTGACCAACTCGATGGGTGGAATCATGGCGGCTTTTGATGCTTTCATGTGCTTGCGAAGTCTCAAAACATTGCCTTTGCGAATGAAAGCTCATGAAGCCAATGCCATGGCGGTTGCCAAATTCCTGGAATCTCATCCCAAAGTTCAGAAAGTCATTTACCCAGGTCTGACCTCTCACCCCCAGCACGCTCTGGCCAAAGAGCAAATGATGGGTATGGGTGGAATGATCACTTTCCATATCAAAGGGGGGCTGGAAGCTGCCCGAAAATTCCTGGAAAGCGTGTCGCTCTTCTCCTTGGCTGAGAGCCTGGGGGGAGTTGAGTCCTTGATTGAGCATCCGGCTATTATGACGCACGCTAGCGTTCCGGCTGAAAATCGCAAAGCTTTGGGAATTGACGACAGTCTTATTCGTCTGAGCGTTGGTGTAGAGGATTTAGAAGACTTAATGGCAGATTTAAAATCAGCTTTTGAAAAGGTCTGATTGACTCCTGACATGAGGCTCGGTATCTAATTTTCTCTTTTGGAAATCTTCCAAAGTGATCCAAACCGGCTCGGTAGCTCAGTTGGTAGAGCAGCGGACTGAAAATCCGTGTGTCGGCGGTTCAATTCCGTCCCGAGCCACCATTTCGATCACTATTTCAAGAACTCATGATTCAAAGAACTGACTGAGAAGCTCTTTCATCCACGGATGACGGGTCAGTTCTTTTCGATACGACAAATACAAATTCTCATCTTCAAAAAGACCTGTCAGAGGAATGATTTTATAGCCCGAATTTTCCTGCAAATATTTTGCAGGAATGATTCCCCAGGATTTTTGCAGTCGAACCCTTTTCTCCAGACTTAGCCAGTTTTCAAAAACAAAGTTTGCAGTGACTTCAGTTTTAAATTTCTCCTCGAACTCTCGCACATAGGTGCGGTCCTTTGAGAAAATAGCTGCCGGGAAATCTTGGCAGAGACGACTCCACTCTTTAGCTGTTTCGATTTGCGCAGCCCATTTTTTGGGAATCGCTAAGCAGGGAATGGAACTCGAGATTTTTTTGCAGATCAGTTCGGCGCCTTCGATCGTTGAATCTGTCAGCGAAATATCCAAAGCTTGATTGTCAAAAGCCGCTTGGACTTGCGCGGATTCCAATGGAGCCAATTCAAATGAGCCATCAAAATCCAGATCAGTCAGATAGTGTTCCAATGCTGCGGGCTGGCCTCCAGCCCGCAAAGTGATCTCCCGGGGATCCGAAAATGTCTGTTCGATTTTTTGAAAAACCCGCTCCAGATCCGTGAAGCGCGGCTTGAGTTCTTTCACCAAAGCCTGACCATAGTCGGTCAAAACTTTGTTTCGCCCCTGCTGTGCAAACAGGGGCTGTGAAAAGAGCTCCTCCAGCTGTTGGAGCTGCCGGGAGACTGTAGGTTGAGTTAGCCCCAAACGCTCAGCAGTTTGAACAAGATTTTCCTGTTCGGCAAAGACCACGAGCGTTTGGAGCAGATATAGGGGAGGGACGATCTGCACTGAATAGATCTTGTCTCAATATATACAAAAATGCATACGAAAAATTAAAAAGTATGCAAAATTATACGGCGCAAGAAGAGAGAGGCCGAATGAAATGCAAAATGATTCGGTAATTCAGATTCCGAATCTGCAAATAAGCGATCAATTGTGAGGGGGAAATTTTATTTTTTCAGAACAATAAATGAAAGCTGGCGGCCCGAGTTTTCTTTGTCTCTTCGAAAGGAATGGTATTGAGGATCACTCACGGTGTCCTTGAGTTCAAAATAAGTATTCTGGAGAGAAACTTCGCTCTCCATCAATTGAAACATCAAAATTTGATGGAGATCGACCTTGGACTTCTTTTCCTCTGTAGCTGACCACACGGCCTCATGAGGGCCATCGAAAGAGCGGAGAAGCTGATCACGAACGTCATTGCCCACTTCAAAAGAAAATTTTTGAATATGAGGACCGACAAAGACCTGCAATTCCTCGGGCTTGCAGCCATTTCGCTTAAGATTGGCAATCGCTTTGGGGACGATTCTTTTCTCAATTCCTCTCCAGCCAGCATGAATGGCACAAATCCAACGAGGCTGATGATTATAAAAGAAAAGTGGAATGCAATCGGCCGTCGAAATACAAAGGCCGACACCTTTATCGCTGGTGTAATGAGCATCCGCTTCGCTGGAAAAATCCAACATCTGCGGAGACGTGTGCACCGTTCTGTCTCCGTGCACTTGCTTAATACGTTTGAAATTCACTTGGGGAAAATGCTGTTGAAGACCGCTGATTTGAGATTCCCGATTCCCTAAGAGAATCTGATAATAATTGGTCTCTATCAGTGCTCCCAGCGGATGAAAATCAATGTTCATTCTTTGTCCCCGAAAAAAGTACGACGAACTTGCAAAAGATCCGGCCAAGGCACTTTAAAACTCAGTTTTTGGCCCGAAACCGGATGAACAAAGGCTAACTCGCAAGCGTGCAAAGCACAACGTTCAGCCTGCTTTAATATTTCCTGATTGTGTGAGCCATGGACGGACTTGAGCTTTCGATCGGTCCCATAGGTCGGGTCGGCCAGGATGGGAACCCCCACTTCCGATAAATGGACTCGAATTTGGTGAGTCCGCCCCGTTTCCAGCTTTAATTGCAGATACGATAAGCCGGCTGGATGACTTTTTAAGACCTGATAATGAGTCACAGCCCACTTTCCAAGACCAGGGTCCTCGTCTTTGTTTCGAATCACTGATCTCTCTGCATTCAACACGCTGGCAAACCGTTTTCGGTCTGAAGGATGCCTCGCTAAATAGCTTTGAATGGTTCCTTGCTTTTTGGGTGGGATGCCCAAGCAGATCGCGTGATAAATGCGATGAACTTCGCGGGCTCGAAACTGTTGGGAAAGCACTTCTTGAGAATGATCGTTTTTGGCAACGACCAAAATACCACTGGTTTCCCGGTCCAAGCGATGAACAATGCCGGGTCGCTCTTCTCCGAACTTCATGGCCAAATCATCCGTGTGAGCAATCAAGGCATTCACCAAAGTGTCATGAGCGTGCCCAGCTGCCGGATGAACCACAAGCCCTGGAGGCTTGTTGATCACGATGATGTCGGAATCCTCAAAGAGAATATCAAGTTTGAGATCCAGTGGTTGCAATTCCGAAGGAGTCGCTGGCGGAAAGTGAATTTCCAATTGATCATTGGCCTTCAAAATCTGCGAAGCCTTGGGGAGTTTGCCATTCAATCGGACATTCTCATCCCGGATGAGGGCTTCGGCACGTGAACGAGAGCGAACTTCGGGAATTAAGCTGAGCGCTTTGTCCAGCCTCAGGCCCATCATTTCATCATTTAAGGGGATCAATTGAAAATCAGTTTTGTTTTTCAAGCGCTTCTTTGTAGTGCTTCATATAAGAGTCGCAGACTTTCTTTTCATCCAAGCCGAGGACTTTCGCAATTTGCGAAACATATCCACGGACAAAAACGGAAGCGGGAAGTCCCTTGGGCTCTACTTTCTCGATGGAATTGATGTAGAAAGCACTGATTTTGGTGGTTTCACTCATGCGCTCGAGAGGGATATTTTTGTATTCTCGAACCTTGCGAATGAATGACCCTGTCCAATCTGATTGAGCTTTGATTTCATTTTCAAAGCTTTCATCGATTTTGTATTCATTCTTGGATGGAGATTTCTTCGGTTGCTCAGGCAGCAAGGTTTTACTTTGAGCTTTCAAAGTTTCAAAAGACAAATCATCACGACGGAATACGCCCTGACCAATCTTCTCATCGTAGAGCGCCCGCAAAGTTTTGTTGCCCAAAACAGAATAGGCTTCTTCGACCAGCTTCATGAGCTCGCGAGCTTCTTGTTCAGAAAAAATAGTGTAAATCGCAGGGTTTTCACCTGAGTAAGTGAGCTTGGCCTTTTCATAGGCAGAAGTCACTTCGTGCTGAGCACAGTGGGGGCTGACTTCTAGAATGTCGTAGTAGTTGAATCGATTTGTTTCCACCTAAGAAAATTTATACCACGGCTCGGTAATAATTCACCTGAAAATTCGGGTTTGTGAGGTGTTTGCAAATCGAAAGAAATTGACCCGCCAGCGGAGTGAAGGGCTTATCAATCAAGACAGGCTCTCTGTTTTTCACAGACTGCCACACAGCATTGTCATAGTCGATCCATCCAGCATCGTCCACGGCACAGTCAAAATACTTTCGGCAGACGCTTTTGATCGAGTGACCAAGATCTTGGTCCAGTCGGCTGCGAGATTCATTGGTGATCAAGCGCAGAGGCTTTTGTTCCAACTGCTCAAAGAAATTAAAATCAAATCCGGTTTCATTGTTCAGATACTGACGGAAGGAGAAAAAGCCTTTTTTGTGAGTGTTGCGATAGTCTTTTAAGGCTTTAGTCAATTTCTGATAAGAATCCGGAGTCGCCACTTCTTTCAACGAGTGGCAGATAAAGGCTTCAATGAAACGGTAGTTTTTTTCCACGGAAGTTGGTTCCGAATTGGTGACCAGAATTCTCTCGTCGGCTTGATGGAAAAGCTCCAAGTGCGCCCAAGCTGGTCCTGCTCCAAGATCAAAAATGACATAATCAAAAGCAAGGGCCTTCGCTTCCGAAATCATTTTTCTCACTTGTTCCGTGGCCAGCTGAGTTGGAGACCATGAATCCCAGAAACCTTGAATCAAAGACAGGCGAGGAATTTCAGTCGCAAAAACCAGATCGCGGAGTTCTGCACTTCCGGAGAAGTAATTGGCCAGATTTTGCGAAGAAGGATTCTCTCCGAATGTGGTGTGCAAATTTGCTCCCGAGAGATCGAAATCAATCAGAAGTACTCGAAAGTTTAATTTTGAAAGTGTGATGCCAAGGCTGGAAGAAACGAAAGTTTTTCCAACGCCACCTTTGCCTGCGCCAACCGCCCATAATTTTGCCGACATGCTACTCTCCGTCCAGGGATCGTTTTCATCGAGATTTAACTCTCTGATTTTCTTCGGCTTCTGATGCGCGGATATAAAGGGGTTCGAATAAATTCCATTCAATCGTCTGGCCTCTTTTGATCATCTCTTCACAAGCCAAACCAAGGGTCGAGGCTAAAGGATAGTCCGGATAACTTTCGTCGCGGAGCAATTGCGAGCGAAATTGGTCTGAATACAATCGATCGTAAGCTCTGTAGCCTTCACCTACACAAAGGACAGGGCCTTCGCTGTTCAGTTCCATTTGATTCAATTCGGAAATAGTGAGGGCGCATGGCTTCAGTTCATTGATTTTCTCAGAGAACAGAGCCGTGTAATTCATATTCTTATGTGCATTGAGAAGGCATAAAATTTTTTGCTCCCGAGCTCCACGGCGACGGGCTTCGAGCATCAGCAAAGTCAGAGAATCAATCACCACTAGCGGCTTTGAAAAAGTCATTGAAAATGTCTTGGCAATATTGGCGGCCACTCGCAAACCAGTGAAGCTTCCGGGGCCAGAGCCCGTGGCAAAGCAATCAATTTGCGACAGAGTCAGGCCCGCCGTCATCAGACATCTTTCAATGGCTGGATTCAAAAATTCGCTGTGAGTTCTTTGTGAGGTGGAAGACTCGGTGGCTAACACCTGGTCCCCTCGACACACAGCCACGCTGGCGTGAGCTGTGCTGGTTTCGAGGGCTAAGACATTGATCATGAATTACCAAGAGCCCAGAACGCGAGTGAAGTCGTTGAACAGTGCGAAGACCATCAAGCTCATCAGCATGACCAGGCCAATCTGCTGTGCAATTTCCATTTTTCGCATGCTCACGGGGGCGCCTCGCAGAGCTTCGATGGTGTAAAACAGCAGGTGTCCTCCATCGAGAACCGGGACTGGAAGCAGGTTTAAAATAAACAAGTTGATGGAAATGACCGCCATCATTTGCAGGAATTGAGTCACACCCATTTTGAAAGTTTCGCTGGCGGCTTGGCCAATCGAAATGACTCCACCAATGCTCTTAGGAGAAATTTTCGCCTGGAACAAGCGCAAGAAACTGAGAACGGTCATTTGCGAAATTTCGACTGTTTTCTCGAATCCGCGAGCCAGTCCGGCGCCAATTCCCTGGGATTTGATCAAAGTTGCTTCAGGCGGGGCAGGGAAGGCCCAAGGAACAATGCCGACAGTGAATCGCTTGTCTTCGCCGCCTTGATTGTTCATTTGAGTCGTCATGCGTGGAGTGATGGCAAAGGTCATTTTCTGGCCAGCACGGTCGACTTCGAAGTTCAGGGTCCCTTGGCCGGAATAAGACTTCACAGTGGTCAGAACTTCTTCCCAAGTTTGTGGAGTCAGGTCATTCACTCGAAGGATTCGGTCTCCTTCTTTCACTCCTGCGACTTGCGCTGGTGAGCCTTCTTTAATTTTGGCCAAATACAATTCTGAAGGTTCGATTCCCAAAGGAGCCAATGAAGCAAATTGGGCTTTGGGCAGTTCGATAGTTAAAGACTTGGAGGCCTCCGAAGTTTCAGCAGAAACAAAACGCTCTACTTCCAACTTGATGATTTGGTCCTGCAAAGGAACAAAAGTATTTTCCAGTTCCCTGTAGTACTTCACCGGATGGCCATTGACGGATTTGATCAAATCTCCGGTCTTCAGTCCTGCTTTGTCGGCAAGTGTACCGGCGCGAACACCCACAACACTGGCTTTGGCAATCGTGGAGAGCCCTTCAATATCCCCAATCGAGTCCTCTGTGCTCAGGACATTTGGATTAGGAACAAGCTTGGGAACGGCTTGGATCACAGTCAATTGTTCTGATCCCAGACGTTGCACTTCAACTTGCAGATTTTGGCCGTGGTTGGCAGTCATCAAATGAACGAAAGCATCCCAAGTTTGAACTTCTTTGCCAGCAGCCTTGATGATTTTGTCACCTGAACGGAATCCCATGGCATAGGCCGGTGAATCCGCAGCAATGTCTCCCGCAACAGGAGCGCGCATCTGTTCGCCCATCATCGCGACGATAAAGAAAATGAGAATCGCAAAAAAGAAATTCATCAGAGGACCAGCGAGGACCACTGCAATTCTTTGTGAAACCGGCTTGTGCGTGAAGGAGTATTGCTTTTGTTCGGGCGAAATCTCGGCATTGATTTCGTCTCCGAACATTTTCACATAGCCGCCCAAGGGAATCAGGGAAATGGCGTAAACTGTGTCGCCCTTCTTGTACTGAAATATTTTTTTCCCGAATCCCAAACTGAAAACTTCGACTCGAACTCCAAAAAACTTGGCAACAGCAAAGTGGCCCAGTTCGTGGACGAAAATCAAAAGTCCTAAAAGAATGATAAAGGGAATAATCGCGGAGGCACCTGAGTGGAGATATCCAAGAAGCATTTCCATAGTTTCTCTATTGTACAAAAATCGCCAGGTCGGGCGCTACTTCTTTATCAAAATGGTGCGTTTGAAAATTGAAAACAGGACCAGAAATTAGATTCTAAATCGCGTCAAAAGAGGTTTTCTAGCAACAGTGCGCCAGCCAACATAATCGGTGCACCGAAAAGAACTCCATCAAGTCGGTCCAAAATACCGCCATGGCCTGGCATGATCGAGCCTGAGTCTTTCAAATTGGCGACACGTTTGAGCATCGATTCAAAAAGATCTCCCAGTTGAGCCACAATTCCAGTGCCAATTGAAATGAAAATCAAGCCAGCCAAAGGAACATGGTCTAAAAAATAGATTCCAGCCAGCGCACCAGCGACAGCTGATCCCAACAAACCACCGATAGAACCGACAATCGTTTTCTTGGGAGAGATTTTGGGGAGAATTTTCTTGTTCCCCCACATCATTCCACTGAGGTAAGCGAAAGTATCCCCCGCGAAAACCACAGCGAGCATTGTGAGAAACCAAATTTTTCCATGTGGAATGTCCAAGATGAGGTAGGCCAGAGCGGGCAAGAGGCCGACATAGAAAAATCCAAGGATACTTTTGGCCTGAAATAGAGAAAGCGAAGTCAAATCCTCAAAGTGGCGTTCAAAGATAATTGAAATGCAGCAAAACAGAATGGAAATGCAAGCGAAGGCCAGGGTCGAATGGGCAGGAAAAGTGGTGGCCAGAACAAATGTGGCCAAGAGCAAAGCTGTGAAGACGAATTTGATCAATGCAGAGTCTTCGGCTTTGAAGAGAATTCGAATCAACTCTCTTCCGCCCAAAAGAGGAACAGCGTAACAGAGAACTTTTAAACCCAAAATATCGTAATAATAAACAAGAGAGACCACGCCAAGAATGGCAACGATTGCGGAGAGTGCTCTAGTGATGAGCGTTTTCATGATGGCTCACAGCCCCGAACCTGCGTTCGCGTTTGAAATAGTTCAACAATGCAATGTCGAGATCTTCTCTTGAAAAATCTGGCCACAAAGTTTCACAGAAATAAAACTCGGCGTAAGCAGCCTGCCACAAGAGAAAATTCGACAAGCGATGTTCGCCGCTGGTTCGAATAATCAAATCTGGATCTGGTGTTCCATGAGTGCTGAGGGCCGAATCAATAGTGGACTCATCAATACTCTCAATGGCCAGATCGCCCTGTAAAACCTGACGGGCAATGGCCTTCATGCCTTCGGCAATTTCCTGGCGAGAGCCATAGCTGATCGCAAATACCAGATTCATTCCGGTGTTGCCGGCCGTGGCTTCACGAGCATAGCGGATGGCCTCAAGGACATCTTTTGGAAGTTTGGCGAGATCACCAATCGTCGAAAAGCGAATGTTTTGTTTGATGAGAGTCGCCGTTTCTTTTTTCAAATAACGACGGAGCAAGTTCATAAGAAAAAAAACTTCTGTCGAAGGGCGAAGCCAATTTTCGCTCGAGAAAGCATACAGCGTCAGATTTTCCAGACCCTTTTCAGCGCAAGCCGTGATGATCTGGCGAGCGACGCGAGCACCTTTGATATGGCCGTAGGTACGAGGCTTGCCACGAAGCTGAGCCCACCTTCCGTTTCCATCCATGATGATCGCAACATGCTTTGGCAAAGTCATGACTTTAGATTGTCATGATGCTTTTCTCTTTTTCATCAGAGATCGCATCTACTTTCTTGATGTAGTCGTCAGTCAGTTTTTGGACTTCAGTTTCAGATTTCTTAGACTCATCTTCGCTGATGGCTTTGTCTTTAAGAGCTTTTTTAACTTCTTCGTTGGCATCTCGGCGAGCCATGCGGATGGCGACGCGAGCTTCTTCCACGATTTTCTTGGTCTGCTTCACCAGGTCTTTACGACGCTCTTCTGTGAGATCAGGAACTTTCAAGCGAATGACTTTTCCATCATTCATCGGAGTCATGCCGATATCGCTCTTGATGATCGACTGTTCGATTTCCTTCAGGATGGAAGCTTCCCAAGGAGCAATCAGGAAAGATTTAGCATCGGGAGTAGAAATCGCCGCCACCTGATTCAAAGGTGAGGGGTTTCCGTAGTAATTCACTTTGATATTGTCGAGCATGGAGACTTGAGCTCGGCCCGTTCTGATTTTCTTCAGTTCGTTTTGCAAAGCCTGAAGAGACTTTTCCATTTTATCTTGGGCTTTTTTCTTAGCGTCGGCGATCATGTTGTCCTCCGTCCCAGAGTTTAATGAACAATGGTTCCGATTTTCTCACCGACGATGGCACGAAGAATGTTGCCTGCCTTGGTGAGGTCAAAACTCATAATTGGTAATTTGTTGTCCATGCAAAGGCTGACTGCAGTCAAATCCATGACTTTGAGTCCACGGTTGAGAACATCAATGTAGCTGATGTGCTCGAATTTGACGGCGTCGGTGTTTTTCATTGGATCTTTGTCGTAAATTCCGTCGACCTTGGTGGCCTTCATCAGAATATCGGCATTGATTTCCATCGCTCGCAAAGCGGCAGCGGTGTCCGTCGTGAAATAAGGATTTCCAGTGCCCGCTCCAAAGATCACCACGCGTCCTTTTTCAAGGTGACGAATGGCGCGACGGCGAATGTAAGGTTCGGCAATTTCAGCCATGGCAATGGCCGTTTGCACTCGAGTCGGAACGCCCTCTTTCTCGAGAGCGTCCTGAAGGGCCAGAGAATTGATCACTGTCGCCAGCATTCCCATGTAGTCGGAGCTGGCGCGATCCATTCCTTCGGCAGAGGCGGCAACACCTCGAAAAATATTGCCACCACCAATAACGATTCCAATTTGAACTTTTTGTTGAAGAGCTTCGGCAACATCCTTCGCGATCTGTTGGATCACAGTGGTGTTGATTCCGGTGCCCTGCTTTCCAGCGAGGGCCTCTCCACTCAATTTCAAAAGAATGCGTTTATACTTTGCTGCCAAGGGAGCCTCTCTTTTCTATCAAAAAGCTTAGTGACCTTTTGTCTGAGCAGCAACTTCTTCAGCAAAGTTATTTGCTTTCTTTTGAAGTCCTTCGCCCAATTCGAAACGGACAAAACGTTTGATAGAGAATGACTCACCAGCTTTTTTGCCGGCTTCTGCCATGTAATCCTTCACTTTTTGATCTGGATTCTTAACAAAAGCTTGTTCCAACAAGCAGCTCTCAGCCAAGAACTTGTTGATTTGGCCGCCAACGATCTTATCGAGCATTTCAGGCTTTTTGCCTTGCTCCAAAGCTTTCGCTTTCAAGATCTCACGCTCTTTTTCAACGATGGCAGCAGGAACTTGATCTGGAGACAAAGCCAAAGGATTCATAGCAGCAATGTGCAAGCAAACGTCATTTGCGAAAGTCTTCACAGCTTCGTCTGTAGAAGCAGTTGAAAGTTCAACCATCACGCCGATTTTGCCATCGCCGTGGATGTAAGTGTGAACCATTCCAGTGCTTTCGTAGCGCTCGAAGCGACGGATCACGAGATTTTCACCGATACGTGCGATTGTTTCATTCAAAACATCACCAACTTTTGCGCCAGATGCAGATGGCATATCCATCAACACAGCAACATCAGCAGGATTTTTAGTGGCAACCAAAGTTGCAACGTCTTTGACGAAAGTTTTGAATTGATCGTTTTTTGCAACGAAATCTGTTTCAGAGTTCACTTCAACCAGAACACCAGTTTTGCCAGAGACAAAAGAAGTGACCATTCCTTCAGAAGCCAAACGGTCTGCTTTTTTTGCAGCAGAAGAAAGACCTTTTTTGCGAAGCCACTCAACGGCTGCTTCAAAATCACCTTTGGTTTCTTCCAAAGCTTTTTTGCAATCCAACATTCCAGCACTTGTTTTTTCGCGCAGATCGCGAACCATAGACGCAGAGATAGACATGATATGCTCCTTCAAAAGTATATAGAGTCAGAAAAAGAAAAGGGGGCTTGGAATCCGCCCCCTTGAAAATTAACCTTCAGAAGATTCGTCTGAAGAGTCTTCTTTGTTTTCGAGTTCAGCTTGGATCTCGACAACTTCAGCCATTCCGGCTGCAACAAGCTTGCGCTGTTTAGCAACTTTAACAACTGCTGGGCCTTCGCCTTTTTTCTCAGAGGCAGGTTTCGCGCCACGAGGAGCACGGCCTTTTTTCTCAGGAGCAGCTGGAGCCGCTTCTTTCGCGCCTTCTTTTTCTTTCACCAAGTCAGAAGCTTTGTCAGTTTGAGTGCGGAGTTTTGCTTCGAACTCTTTCGCGCCTTCGAGGTAAGCGTCAGCAACGAGATTCGCGAACAACTTGATTGAACGGATCGCATCGTCGTTTCCTGGGATCGGATATTCGATGCTCTCAGGATCAGAGTTGGTATCAGCAATTGCAACAACTGGGATGCCCAAGCGCTTTGCTTCAGCAACCGCAATGTGTTCCTTCGGCAAATCAACAACAAACATGGCTGCTGGAGAGTTCTTCATATCACGGATACCATTGAGGTATTCAGAGAGGCGGAGATATTCTTTTTCGATCTGAGCGCGTTCTTTCTTTGTGTAGAACTCGATCTCGCCTTTTTCTTTCATTTGGTCGATCTTGCGCAGACGATCGATAGAAGCCTTGATGGTTTCAAAGTTTGTGAGCATTCCGCCCAACCAGCGCTTTGTCACATAGTACTGACCGCATTTTTTTGCAGCTTCTTCGATAGGTTCGATAGCTTGTTTCTTTGTACCAACAAAGATCAGGCTTCCACCGTCAGCAGCGATTTTCTTAACGAACTCTGCTGCTTTGTTTGCACGAACAACTGTCTTTTGGAGGTCAATAATATGAATGCCTCCGCGAGCAGTGTAGACGTAAGATTTCATTTTTGGATTCCAACGCTGTGTTTGATGTCCAAAGTGGACGCCAGCGTCGAGCATTTCTTTCATGGTCACGTTTGCCATGTGTGTTCCTTTCTGGTTAAGCCACCTTCCCGACAGTGACCAGCATGGAGGCTGGTAAATTCTCACTTATGGAGACCAGTTAATATCGGGAAGTGAGTAATAGTGTGGGTCAGGTAACATGTTTTTTCGCTCTGAGGCAACATATTCCTTTGGGAGGCCAATGGCGACAGAGGGGCAGCTTGACTCAAGGGCCCCAAGAAGTGACCTATCTATTTGAAAATACGAGGTTAAATAAGAATTATGAGACTCATTTGGCAGCGGGCTCGTTGGCAAAACGAACTTCGAGTTTGAGGTCTTTTCGAGATTTGAATTTGTCATCGAGCCAAGTCCAAACCGTAGTTTCCACACTTTTGCGAGCTGATTCCAATTGCTCGGCCGGAAGTGGTTGAGAGCCTGAATCGGCTGCCGGAGTGGGGGAAGTAACCACCAAAGTTTTGTCGTGCAGATCGAATTTCCAATCCGCTTGTGTATTCACGAAATAGGAAGAGTCCCCCATCTCGGCGACCTTGAGATTTTCGATTTTGAGAATCGTGCGACAATAATCTTGGAACTCGGTCTTCATTTGGCTGACGACCAGTTCTTTGTACTCAGGGGCTTTGGTCAATGCCCAATAAAAAAGACCAGCCATCCCTAATGAAAAGACGATCATCAAAGTCAGAATCCAGCGACCTGCCATGGAAATGCCTCCAGCAAAATTTTGCCGATCCTATCACAAGTCGGATGTGATAAAAGCTTTCTCATGATGGATCAAAAAGAAAATTTCGTTCTTCGCAAAGCTCGTCCGGAAGATGCCGCAAAAATCGCAAGTTTGGTGAATTCCGCATACCGCGGCGATAGCAGCCGGGTTGGGTGGACCACGGAGGCCGGTTTTTTGGAAGGTCAGAGAACCGATTCTGAAGCGATTGCCGATCTGATCCTCACTCCGAATCATTGGATTTTGCTGGCAGAAGACCAAGGGAAACTTTTTGCTTCTGCCGAAGTCGAAAAAAAAGACGATCGAACCTGCTATTTTGGAATGTTTGCAGTTCAGCCTGTTTTGCAAGCCAAAGGAATCGGCAAAAAATTTTTAATAGCAGCTGAAGAGTTTGCTCGCCAAGAACTCGGATGCCAGTGGATGGAAATGACAGTGATCACAATTCGTCAGGAGCTCATTGCATGGTATGAGCGGCGTGGTTATCAATCGACTGGAGAAGTCCGGCCTTTCTTTTATGGAAATGAAAGGTTCGGAATTCCCCTGAGAGATGATTTGAAACTAGGGGTTTGGAGAAAGCGTCTCTGAACTTTGAATTTGTGGCCCCATCGGGTGACAACCCAAAGCACTGGTAATCAGTTCGGCCTGCAGCAAAGCTCCTAACAGATTTTTCTGGGGATTCATTTGCGCGGAACCCACCCAGAAATTTTCCAATCCCGGCAGGGTTTGATTGCCTGAAAGCTTCAAGTCGCCATTTCCTGAGAAGGAAGGAACCACCAAAATTCTTTCAAATTTGAGATTCTCAAGAGCGTTCGGATAAGCGCGTTTGATCTGACGTTTGATTTTTTTCAAAGCCGCACCCACCACCTCGGTGTCTTCCGCTTCTTGATCTTCCAAGAAGGTGAGCCACTGCGAGTACTGCAAAGTTTCTCCGTTCACTTCTGCTGGAGCGTGAAACATTCCCACGCATGGTCCGATTTCGTCTTGAGTCGTGCCATTGAGAACGTGAATGCTCTTCAAGTCTGTGACTTGGTGATTGTGCAAGAGATCGACTCCAACAGCTGTCCAGTACTCATTTTTTGACAACTTGGCCATGGCCCGAGAGTTCAAAGCTCCTTCCGGAAGCAAGGTCTTCAAGGATTTCACAGGTCCGCAGTAAATGAAATTCAGAGCTTGAATCGTCTTCTGACCGTTGACTGTCAGAGATGTGATTCGTTCGCCTTCTTGGTGAAATTTCGTCACGTACGACTTGGGCAAAAACTCGCCAGTGAATTGACTGTAGAGAACTTGAGTCCACTCATGGGCTTCCAATTTTGTTTTCAAAGAACGAGGCTGAGTGAAATAAGAAATCTCGTCGTAAAATGGTGGAGGATTGTTGCCGAATCCGACAAATGGCCTCAGGCCACCAGCTTCATAAGTCATTGGCGGGGCATCTTGAACTTCGGGATTCAATGACGTCATCAAAAGCATTTCCAGGAAGGCCACGGCTTTTTGCGACAATTCTGTTTCAGGCAAATAGCGAAGTCCATTGTTCATGGCTCCAAACGGAGTTTGAATGGAGCGATTGAGTCCGCCAAAAGTGTCAGCACTTTCAATCAAAATCAGATTGCTGGTGATGCGGCTCAAAGCATTGGCGACAGCCAAACCAGTGAGGCCACTGCCAATAATTGCGTAATCATAGAGATGGTTCGATTTGCGAGAAGTCGTTTGCATAGAAAGCCATTTTCACAAAAGGCTTTCGTGACTTGCAAGGTCTAAGACTTTTGACGGGAAGCGGAAAGCCGCGTCGGAGGCAGAAGTCCGATGATCAGGCGCAGTCCTCGTTGAACTGGAGGCCTTAAAAAGCTGTATTTGTCCAAAATCTGAGCAAAAGCAGGAGACAAAAGATAATAAGCTTCGACAAAAACTTTTCCCCACTGGCTTTTCATTAGATGAGAATCTCGAAACTCTGTCAGAATTTGAACTTCGGGCGAGTGATATTGAAAAGCTGCCGTTGCAATAAAACAGCGTCCCTTGCTTTCAGAAGCCAATTTCAAGAAGGTCTTAATCGCTGATGGATTTTTTGCTGTTCTTTGAAAGTATTCGGCCTTGCGAATGATGTCCGGATAAATCGGAGTGAATCGCAGAAACTGAGCCAGTTTTTTAGCTGCGCCATTTTGTCGTTCAGCGTATTTGGAGTTGGTGTCGTAAATTCTCAACAAATCCCAGTAGACCGAGGCGACGACCGTGAGTTCCTGAGTTCGCGCTGAATCTTTGAAGTGTTCGGGTGTCAAATCACCTTGCTTGGAATCGAAAACGACTTCGAGAACCTTGATGTACTTTTCGTAAGCCACGGCGGCGTCGGAATACATTTTATTGTTCATGTATCCACGGGCTTTTTTGATCAAATTCACTCGGCTCTTCCAGAGCATCATTTTCCTGTGCTCTCGAGCTTTTTCTCGAGCCAACAAAACACTGCCGCTCCCTGCAGAGGAAAGCTGGGCTAAACAATTGCCACACACTTGGCTGGGGAAAACTTCGGCCGATCCGGACTCGCGCAGCTTGGCGATGATGGCCCCGTCTACGGGACGCAACTGGTTGGTCGGATTTCCACATCGTGGACAGGCAACTTGGTTCATATAAATATATTGTGTTAGAGAAGATTGAGTGGGTCAACATCGGCGCTGACTCTCACCCCAGGTGGCAGCCATTTCTGGTCGCCCAAGACCTGCAGACAGAAGAAATTCAAACTTTTGTGGTCTTTGCCTTTGATCAGTAAATGATAGCGAAATTGCCCGCGAAGCTTTGCCAGCGGGGCTTCTGCCGGACCCAGGACCTCGATGCCTTCATAGGCTGGACTTTTCATTTTCAGCTGTTGGCCTCGCTTGGATAAAAGTCGAGCCCCCTCCTGAACGCGAGTCAATTGTGTTCCTTGAATTCGAAATGAAACCAGTTTGCCAAATGGCGGATAGTTAAGAGGCCTTCGATGTTCCAGCTCTTGTTCGGCAAATGAAACAAAGTCATGAGTTTGAGCGAAAATCAAACTGGGGTGATCGGGATTGTAAGTCTGGACGATGACTCGTCCTGGACTCTCTCCTTCTTTCACATGTCGACCGGCGCGACCACTGACCTGAGTGATCAATTGAAAACTTCGTTCCGTGGCCCGGAAGTCGGGAAGATTGAAACCCACATCGGCCAAAATCAATCCAACCAAATTCAGCTTGGGAAAATCCAACCCTTTGGCAATCATTTGTGTGCCAATTAAAATATCGGTTTCTCCGCTTTCCATATCGCGGACCAAATCTTCCAAATCCTGGCGATTTTGAATTTCGTCACGGTCGGCTCGAGCCAATTTTGCTTCGGGAAACAACTTTTGAATTTCCGTTTCGACGAGCTCGGTTCCCAATCCGACAGGTGTCATTTCGCCTTCTTTGCAAGACGGGCAGTCCAAGCGGAAGGGTTCATGGAAATCGCAATAGTGGCATACCAAGTGATGGCGACCGTGCAGGGTCAGCGAAATATCACAGTTCGGGCACTCGTGTGTGTAACCACAACCCGGACACAGAACGACTTGGGCCATTCCGCGCCGATTGAGAAAGAGAGCC
>JACCDW010187384.1_pt1 | contig 83104 bp, 69 predicted proteins | sample 7449781 | NCBI WGS metagenome assembly JACCDW01 (sample SAMN15323449, study PRJNA562643) | freshwater metagenome | isolation source: river surface water | place: USA:Blue River Watershed | collected 2017-08-18
AGTACCAATTGGATTTCGACCTAATACTCTAATTTCACTATCAATTTGAGTTACGCCGCCTGCAGGATTGATTTCGATATTTCCACTTCTGGATTGAATTAGCTTGGTGTAAAGATTATCAATCTCTCCAAAGGTTCCTACATAAAGATTATCACTTATTCCGACTCCGCCTTCAACTACTACTGCACCAGAACTTGTACCTGTAGAAGTTTCTCCTGAAGTTACACGAACTCTATCAGCATATAATTTACCTTGATAGGGATTATAACGCAATCCTCCAGGAATAGGAGTAATACCATCTGCCGGATCAACGGAAGTATTGTCTACATAAATTTCGCTAAATCCAGTCGATGCTGAAGAAAAGTTAGGATAAAAAATTGCATCAGCATTAGTTGCGGTAACAACTTGTGCTAAAGATGTATTAGCTTGGGCAACACGACCGTAGATAAATCCGCCTACGTTTAAATCTTTCTGAATACCAACACCGCCAGCAATAAAGACTGCACCTTCCTGGCGCTCTGCATCTGCCAACGCTCTACCGACAATATCTTCACCGTATACAGTTAAAGGTAAAGGATTTCCAAATGGGTTTCCTACGTTATCGTCTGTTTCTTTGATGAATAAAGTGCTTGTAGTTCCAACAACAGTAATAGTGCCGGTAATAATCGTTTTACCACCAACGTGTAGATCTCGACCGATACCAACACCACCGGTTACAATCAATGCACCAGTAAAGGTAGAAGTAGAATTTTCTATAAGTTCAACTTTTGCTTGACCTTTAACATCTAAAGAGTTGTTTACTGTAGCATTTGCATTTACAATTAAATCTTCTAAGGCACGGGCTACTGGCGTATCAAATTGTACTTCGTTGTTTGGAGAATTTAAAGTGGTGAGACCTTGGGGTGTAACTATCTTGGTCCCGGATTCCTTTATCACTTTAGCCATTTTTTATTCCTTTAGAGTATTTATTGTTTTAATGAATTCGTATTTCAACAGCATCAATTTGTGCGCCATCTCTATGGGGCCAGTTAGGATGACTTTGCAGCCTAATAATAATTCCAAACGACGGATCTAATACACTGTTGGGGTTTATTCCCCATGTATCAGTCTCCCCACCATAAGTTTTAATAGGTGATACTATTTCAGTTGCCTTATTGTCTCCAACTAATTCATCATTTAAACTCAATTGTATTGTTTCGTCAGTTATTCTTCCATACCTTTTAGATGTCAACCTAACTTCAATTCCAGAAATAATATTTGGAATATTGTTAAACTGAAATCCACTCAACTTTAAAAAGTAAGTTTTAGTTTTTAAATCGTGTTTAGGACTTCTAGCAATATGGTATAACGGATTAGTCGTTCCTAGGGCTCGTCCAGTAATAGATGTTAGATTGTTAAAACTAGTATCATCCCATGAAATGTGAACGGTTTCTGCGTCTGTTTCAACGTGTTGAGAAATCAATGAAGGTAAGGTCCAAGCCGTAGTCATACCAGTATTTACCTGATTTTATATTATACATACTAAATGATAAAGGGCTCCGAAGAGCCCTTTAGATTAAACTAATTTAAAAATTAGTTGTTTGCTAGAGTAACAATAGTACCAGTTGAAGCACCAATAGTCCAACCTGTTGTTGTGCCATCGGCAACTAAGTATGATCCACTTTCGGTACGTTGTTTTACACGAACTCTACGTGCAGTTAGCTTAGTGACCCAATATGTGCTACCGTTCCAATCAGTTGCAACTAGATACATTTCTTTTTCAGCAGGACTGTTAGATGCAACTAGCTTACATTGATCTGTACCGTCTGCTGTTTGTACTAGATAACGATGACTTGCTTCTTGTTTGATAATGTCTGCAAGTTTAGATGTGCCACCTGTAACTCGTGCGTATGCAGCTAATGCATTAGTACGACTTGAAGTCAATGGACCAACTACATAAGTAGCTGCGGTACCTGTAGTTGCTGGACTAAATGTAATAGTAACACTACTTGTAGAAGTATAACCACTACCAGCGTTTGAAACATTGATTGCTGTAATTTTGTTTGTATATGCGCCAACTGTAGCAGTACCGCTAGCTGCTTCTCCGCCTGCAATTTGCGGAGCACTTGCAGTCCATGTTACTGTTGTACCAGTGCTGTACGGACCGTTTGCACCTGCATTAGTTACTGCGACGGTTGTAAAGCCTTCACCGCCTACACCTTCTCCTGTTGCGGCGATGTTCAAATCACCAAAAAATTTCTTCTTAATCGGACGTCCCATTTTTTTCTCCTTAAAAATTTTTGACGTTCTAGGTCTACGCGGCGGGAACCGCATAATAATCTAGATATCTTATTTACCTATTATTCCCACAATGGTCTAAATTGACCAAATTCTCTAACCGAAGTCCATACTACTTCTGATAAAAATTCAAAATGATCTCTAATTTGTTTTATTGCAGGATCTGGACAAATTCGTAATACATACGAATAACATCCTTGCCCCATGTCAACGTAGTAACTACTGTTGATGCCTCTTCTGCTACCTAATTCTGGAAATACTGCCCTTGTAAAAAAACATGTATCACCTAAATCTTGTGCATCGAATACCGATTTGATATTCATATATCTTTCTGCATAACTAGGTTCTGGTTGCCAGGGATTCTTGTCTAACTTGTTTGCTAGTATGTTGACTGTATACTCGATAACCGGATTAGGAACTTCCCAACCTTGAAGTTCTAATGTTTCTGTTAAAATATCTTCAAAACCTTTAAGAGCAGTTTTATTCATACTGTTATCCCAAAATCTTAAAAATATTTAACAAAAAACGCCCCGAAGGGCGTTTTTGTTTTCTCTATCGAGTAGGTTTGAATTACTTGAAGCTTACGTTAGCAGCAGTAATGCTTACCTTACCTAGGTAGTCAGCAGCGTTACCTAAGCTAGATGCTGTGTTTGTCAACTCAACATAGCCGTAACGTGTTAGGAAGCCAACTACTGGCTCGAATGTTGCTGGATCAAGAACAACACCAGAGCTCATTAGAGGAATATATGGGCAGTAGAATGCCGGAGCATCTGCTTCAGAAGCGCCCTTATAACCGATTAGAACTTGGTTATCGTTCTGTGCTGTTGTGTCAGCTAGGTATGCGTCAACATAAACACGCATTGCACCGTTCAATGTACCTACGAACTTGGTGTTTGTTGGAGCTTCGAATGTGCCTTCTGTTGTGCGAGCAAACGCACTTGTTGTTGCGCTCTGTAGAATTGTTAGAGCTTGGTTAGAAACAACTGCCCAGTTACCAGCGCCACGACGTGTACGCTGAGCAATTAGGTTTGCAACACGGTTGATCTGAATTGCCAATGCGGCGTGCTCATCACCAACGAATGTAGCTGTACCAGATACTAGACTCTGGTCATATGTTTCTTCAACGTTAGCCAAACCACGTAGAGATGCTAGGATCTCTTGGTCGATTTCAGCTGTGATTTCTTGTGCTAGAGCAGCCATGATTTCTGCTTCGATGTCAATGCCTTGTTGTGCTTGTGCATCTTGTGCAGCCTCAAAGGTCCAACGAGCGCTTAGTTTACGAGACTTAGCTTCGACTGGTGCCTTCAAGATTTGAATGCTCATACGCTTACCTGGACGACCTTCTAGGTTAGCAGTTGTGTCAGCTTTTGGAGTTGCATCAACGTTGTTACCAGAGTAAGCAGCAGCAATCTTGAATGGGCTTAGAGCTTCTTCACCTGCTACTACGTTGTTGCCGTCGTCAGCATAACGAACACGTAAAGTGTGGATCTGTGCAACAGGTCCTGTCATTGGCTGTACGCCGATGATTTCGTTAGCAATAACTGTAGGCATAACACGACGAATAACTGGCAGAATAACGCGATTTAATGTTGCGATATTACCAGTGCTGGTTGCGCCAGCGGTTGCGCTTTCAGCCAAGTACTTACGGGTGTTCTCTAAGCATACGCTCATAGAAGCACGTTTGTTACCTTGTAGGCCTTCAAGCAGAGCTTCTTTGGTCTCTGACCATCTTTCATTTAATAGTTGTGACATTTTATGTCGTCTCCTTGAATTTTTAAATTATTTTAGACCCGCTAACTTGCGGATATCTAAAATGTTATCTAAGCCTACCTCTGGCTTTGTTTCGCGGTTTCCAGTTACTTCAGCACCTTCCATCAAAGCAGATTTCTTTTCTGCTTTTTTGGTCTGTCCTTCCATCACTGCTGGTAGGTATTTGTCAAAAGCTTCATTTAGTTTTGCAGTCTTTACAGACTCTAGCAAATCTTTCATTAGCTCTCTCTTGTCAGCACTCAATGGTGCTAGCAACTCGCCCATAACAGCTTTACGCTCCATTAAATCTTGCTGAATGCGAATTTCGCGTTCTTTAGATTCAACGATAGTTTCTTTTTCTGCTACGGCTTGTTTTGCTTCTGCAAGTTCTACATCTTTCTTTTGAATAATCTTTAACAATTTGCTTGTTTCAGATTTTTCATTTAGATAAGAACTAGCATATTCTTGTGCAAATGCTTCATAGATTTTACGTCCAAAGTCATTTGTGCGAGCGTTGTCGATATCTTCTTTCAATTGCTTGATTTCAGATGTCAACTTTTTAGTCACTGCACTTTCAACAACTTTAGCACTTCTTTGAATAAATGCTTGCTTGACTTCATCAAACTTGCTCTTAGCTTCACGAACTAGACGAACTTTAGTTTCGGCTAGATCCTTCTTATCAGTTGCAAATTCGCTGATTTCTTTTGCTAGAGCATGTACTACAAACTGCTCTAGTTTTTGGAAGTTCTCGGAAACTTTTTTACGATCTCCTTGGAACTCAACCAATTCTTTGCCTAATTGCTTGATTACAAAACCTTCTAGCTTCTTAGCATCTTCAGCAATACGTTGTTGGTATTGTGCTTTTGCTTCAGCTAGAGCCTTTTTGTCTTCAGCAAGTTCAGCCATCTCGGCGACCAATCTTTCGCTCAACATCTTGTCGATTGCTTCTACCATAACAGCTTTGTCATGTGTATATTTTTGAGCAAACTCTTCACGAAGTTCAGCGGCTACTTGGTCGCGATTCTCTTGAATCTTAGCAGCAAAGGCAGCTTCGACAACGTTCTTTGTCTCTTCTGTCATTACACCTGATTCAACTAACTGTTTGAATGCGTCCAACATCTATTTCTCCTCGGGCTTATTTTAGACCTTTAATAATTTGCAAGAGGGATTCTTGCAAATATTTCTGGGCCTTTGGATCTTCTTTTACTTCTTGTGCAACTCTAAATGCTCTCATGCCACCGCGTGTGTTCATTAAATGTTCATACACAGGTGTAGGATAAGCACCAGGCGCACTAGGCTGTGCAACCACGTCCACAGTAATAATCTCAAAATCAGATACTTGACCGTTCATGTCGTTTACGTTGCCGCTACCACGAGAACTTACGCCAAGTTTTACACCGCTTTCAAGCATTGTGCGTACAAGGTTGCCCATTGGGGTAGGAAGGATTTTCATCTTTCCATAACCATTAGGACCTTCCATCCACATTTGAGTAATCATATGGGATACACGGTCCAAATTTACTTTAAGATCGTCTGGATGATCAACTTCTCCTAGAACACTATACCCGTTCTGAATTTGATCGTTCAATGTTTTAACTGCACGTTCAATTTCGTCAACAGGATATACACGTTGATTTGCATTTCGAATTCCGCCTTGGATCGCAATACCTTTTAGATAAAGGCTCTTGCCATCCTTGTCGTCAGACTCGAGTACAACTCCAGCCTGATCAAAACTTAAATTTTCGCGTAGATAGGAAATCTGTTTCATCCAGGTTCTCTAATTAGTTGATATGCTTTAACAAAGACTTGTCGTTGCTAACGCTAGTTTGACCAGCTTTGTCGCCTGTACCAGAACCAACTGGACCTGCAGACTTGTTGTTGCCTGGATAGCCGGCGCCTTGTTTGTTTAAGTCTGAACCAGACTTCATTTTAGCGTTTGCACTTCCAGAAATATTTTTTTCAACACTCTTAGTGAATTCACCACCGGACTTTAAAACACCGCCAACTTTTCCTTTTGGACTTGTACCATCTTCGTTAGAAGTAGCACTCTTTCCTAGGATGTTTTTAGCATCTGCACCAGTCTGTGGCTTACCTTTACCGGAGCTAATTGGGCTTTTGCCTTCGTTAGATCCTGGCATTTTATCGCCTGTATTTGCACCAGCGATTTGACCTTGTGTCTTTTGAGCGTTCTTATCCCAGTCATTTCCAACTGTTTCACGATACTCACGTGTCATACGACGACCTTCTTGAAAGCCCATCATTTCGTCTGTATCAGCTTCGTCATCACCGAATGCTGGTTCAGCTCCCATGTCGCCTCCCATTTCGTCACCTTGTGCTTGTTGTAGATCAGCAAAGGCTGCTTCTAATTCAGCAATCGCGTTCTTGATATCCATGATTGCTTCATCTTCAGACTTTTCAGCTCCGTCGTCGCCCATGTCGTCCATGTCGCCCATGTCGTCGGCTCCAACATCACCGCCTAAGTCGTCGGTCTTATCTTCTTCGCCGTCCATCATGTAGCTATCTTCTAGATCTACACTTTCGTCGGCTTCTTCATCGGCAGATTCATCCATCTCTTCATCTTCGTCTGCGGATTCATCCATTTCTTCGTCTGCGGATTCATCCATTTCTTCGTCTGCGGATTCATCCATTTCTTCGTCTTCTGCTTCTTCAGCAATTAGGTTTTCATAAATTTCTCTAGACTTCTCAACAACGATTTCATGGAAAAGCTCGTTGGCTTTATCCATTTCTTCGTTTACAAGATAGTCTAGCAATTGTTCAAATTTGGTAGACATGTTATTAGTTTCTCCTTAAATGGTAGCGGCAAGGCTGTACCTGTATTTACAGCCGTTCTGATATACTTATGTGAAATAGGCCAAAAACGAGTCGTTTTAGGCAAGACACGCAGAGTTTTTGCTCTGGTTTGATGAATTTTTGTTAAAAATATTTAGTTTCTAGGAGAAAAAGTTATCTTGAGAGTTATTATGCAGCAGCTTCCGGAGGCGGAGCAGCATACATTTTACGTACTAGACCTAACTCTTCTTTCTTTTCTTTCTCATGAGCTTCACTAGCTCTACGTAATTCATTTAACATTCCTAGAGTCAGTCTAGTTTTTCTAACGTCTTTTCTACGTAAAACGCTAGTGTCGTTTTGACTCATATACCTGTTATCTTCAACAGGATCAGAATGCTTATCGTCAAAATAAATGAATTCTCTTAAAAACATAATCTTATTTATTATAAATTATGCGGCAGGTGGCGGTGGTGTAGCTCCACCTTCTGCTCCGGGCGGAGGTGCAACTTCTTCTCCTGGCACAGGAGCTGGAGGAGCATTAGTACCTAGACTCGAAAGATCTCCACTTATGTTGTTTGCAGTAACTCCTGCGCCTCGTAATTCTGCACTCGAAGATAAAGAAATATCAGAATCGACGTTTTCTTCTTTCCACATTTTTTCGTTTTCTGCAATTTCTTCTGCGGTTAAACCTAAGAAACGTTTCATAGCAAATCTCTTAGAAACAAACGGAATTGCAACCATTGTACCAAAGGTATTCACTCTAGCTGTGTCCATTTCTGCCTGTCGATATGCAGCAAAATTTTGAGGAGGATTGAATTTAATATCAAACAAGTTGCTATCAATATTGATACCCTTGTTATGCAGATATGCTTTAAATTCTAAATCAAATGGTTCATTTATTAGGCTTTGTAATCGCTCGCAATATTTGTTGAATCGTAATTCTTGGATGTATGCTGTTCCAACTCGACCATCATTAAAGTTAGATCCTCCGTCGTCGGCACCAGTAGGTAGATAACTGCTAGGAATGCGTAGAGCCCTAAACAACTTATTAGTAAAATACTTGAGATCATCAATTTCTCCCAAATTAGTGCCGCCTGGTAGAATTTCAACTTTACTTCCGCGGCCTTCTGCTGTCTGTGGGAAGAAATAATCCTCGTTGATGCTTAAAGGGTTGTAACCTGCATCTACAACTGTTTGACTTCCGCCAGTTGTACTAGGAATACGTCTTTGGTTTACTTCATTTTTAACACGTTCAACAAAACCCATAGCTAAGTGACTAGGCATATTACCTACGTCAATATAAAACACCCTGCGCTCAGGAGCACGTTGTACACGATAGATAATAATAGCATCTTCTAGTAACTCTTTTTGTTTGAATACTTTAAAAATACTTTCTAATAAGCTGTTACCAAAAGGATAATTATTGTCTAATCCTTCGCTCATGCTGATATGAATTACGTGTTCAGCATTGATAGCATATTGATTTTGATTTTGTGTAAATCTGCTTGAATTTACATTAGTAGGAAAACTACCAACCATTCCACGACTGCCGCCGGCGCCACCTTGACCTGTACCATAACTACCACCAAATTGACTACCACCGCCGTGCAAATTGCTAGGTTGAATAGCTGTAGCTGCTAGTGTTTCTAAGTTAGGATTCCAATCGCGTATCATGTATTGCTCAGGCTTTTTACCTTCGCTTTCGTTTACAATAATCTTATCTACTTTAGCAGGATCGATATACATCCATGACTGCGTTTCGGGGTCTTTGACAAAAAATACATCACCATATTTTAAACTGTTACGAACAATCTTAAAAATTCTTGTTGTAAACTTATTCATTTTAGTCCACTGTTGTAGATATTTTTTAATAAGTTTAATTTCAGTAGCAGTTGCTTGATCTTTAAAAAATACTTGGAATGGTGTTCCATTCTCGTCATTTGTTTGAGTACAGAATTCTGCAAGAATGTCCAATGCCGCATTGACTTCACTGTCAGTGTCCATTGTATCATACTGACCGTATCGTTCTAATCTATTTGGATGTCCTGCGTAAACATCCGGAAGATAGCTAGAATAATTACTTCTTGCAGCAGAAGGACCAGAAGAAACTAGAGAAGTTCCGCTGATAGGACTCAGCTTACCTGATGTATTGACTGGGGTAAAATACTTTTTCCACGACATAATTTATGGTGTAGGGAACAAGTTTCCGTTTAGGCTCCTTGTTGCGTCGACATTCCTTCTAGTATAATCGGCGGTTTCTTTCATATACCTAAGCATTTCCGCAGATATACTATTTAACGTTTGTAGGTATGCTACTAAGTTTTCTGAGCTGCCGCCTGCAACATTCCCAAGAGCCTTTGCGGCATCTGCTCCGTTACCTGATTTTATAGGAACTACAGCTTCCGTTCCGTGTGCAATTATAGGATAACCAGATGTAGGCCCACTGAATATTCCGCCTATTGCAGCCTTGGGTGGAGTAGCAGCTGGAGGTTTTTCTTCTCCTTTAAAGAAACTTATAATCTTACTAATACCACCAGTAAGACCTTCTTTGATATTTTGAAATACTTTAGTTGCTTCACCGAACACTTCACCAAAATTTTGCCCAATTTTTGCAAAATCTCCGGACAATAATGCTTTGATACTATTGATAATTAGTTTGAATATGTTCCATAAAGGAATAAGAGAATCTACAATACCATTGAGAACAGGCTGCATTACTGGCCATACATACGTCTTTAATAGACCAATAACGTCTTGTATTCTAGCAAATACCAGTTTAAAAATATCACTAAAATCTTGGAATACTGGACCCATGTCATCACTAATGGCTGTAAATATTCCGGACGCTTTTTCAAATAATGGCTGGAATACTTCTTTTATTGAACTCCATAAAACATTAAATGTAGCAGTAGCGGAATCAGCAATTCCTTTCCAATCCATAGACATTATGGCAGTTTCTAATTTTTTCCAAAAGTCAAGGAACGGTTTCATTGCTCCCTCAAAATCTAAATTTTTAAAGAAAGGAATAACAAACTTTTTAAACAAGTTTGCTCCTTCTACAACTACTCCCATTAAAAAGTTAAACGCAGGAATTAGTGCGTTATATATAGTAAGACCTAATGCTTTAATATCTGTTTGCAATTTTGTATAAGTTGCAGCTTCGGATTTCTTTCTTGCTTCTTGGTCAGCTTGAACTTTTGCTAGTTGTGCCTGTGCATCGGCTTCTGTTTTTATTCCTTGAGCTTTTAATTGATTAGCGGTTCCTGCCATTTGACCTACAGTACCTGCCAATTCTCCGCCCTGCATAATAATAGCATTTTTAGTAGTTTCTCCCATTCGCTTGACATCATTAGCAACAGCTACTCCCATATTAGCGCCTTGCTTTCTAATGTCTGAAACTGACTTACTAGAATCTGTAACTGCACCAGCCATGGCCATATTTGCCTTTGTTGCATTAGGTGCAAGAGCCGTAAATTCTTGAGCAGCTTTAGTCATTGGCGGTAGACCTAAAAGCGCACTTTGCAATGCCTGTTGAGCGCCCTTACCACCTTTTGCTAATGCTTCGGCCATCGCAGCATTAGCTTTTTCTCTCGAAGCTTCATCAAGTGTCAGTAAGTAAGATTGGTATGCCTGATTTGCAGAAGCTTCTTTCATAGCGGCTTCTTGTTCTTCTCTAGATTTTCCAGAAATCTCTGCAAGGGCATCTAACTGAGCCATGTAATTTGCCGCAGACTTAGCCAGCCTATCAGAGTTCTCCATTTCTTTTCTTGTTCGACCGCCCGTCATTGCAAGATAATTTGCAAGCCCTTGGTTGACTTGTTCTGAAGTGTAGCCCAATGCTCTCAAATTATCACCTAATTCTCCTTGTACTAGAGAAGCCGCAACTTTAGTGAATGCTCGAGCGCCTTCATTTGCTGTACCGCCTAATCTTGCAAATGTTTCAGAATTCTTACTCATAAGACCAGAAAATTGGTCCATGGTCATATACATGCTAGTAGCACTCAACCTCATTTGAGTAAGGCTACCACCAAACGTTATACCCGAGTTGCTGAGATTTTGATAGGTAGCTATATTTTTTTCTACCATCGACACTGCATGATTTAATGCAACATTTAGTAGTCCGAATGCTCCGGGAAGTCTAGGAACAACCGCAGCTATATCACCAAGCCCTACTGCACCATCAGCAGCCCTTGTTCCAAAACTCATCAACCCGTTAGCGGTCGATGTTGCGGCTTTGGTTAGTTTGTCAAATGCAGCAGAAAGAGCACCCGGGGCTGTTCCCCCACCTCCAGCACTAGCTCCACCTCCGCCACCTCGTTGGCTGCGTAGCTCATTTAAAATATCTTGTAAGATAGCATCAGTGGACATATATTTTGGGGATTATCTTAGCATATAAATAGTAGACTGCTTTGTTTATTTATTGGAGATAAAATATATGTCAAATTCCACTGTTACATTTAATCCGCTGGCCAATTTCATGCGCCAACCTAAGATTTATATTAAATTACCTAGTGGCGGAGCTTTTTGGAAAGAGGGCAGTTTAGATATGCCTCCTAACAATGAACTTCCTGTTTATAGTATGACCGCTAAAGACGAACTTTCATTTAAAACTCCCGATGCTCTAATGAACGGTCAGGCAGTAGTCGACGTTATTCAAAGTTGCATTCCTAATATTAAAAATGCTTGGGAGACTCCCAACATAGACTTAGATCTAATACTAATTTCTATTAGAATTGCAACATATGGCGAGATGATGTCTGTGAGCCATACTGTACCAAATACAGCAGAAAAAGTTGACCATGAAATTGACCTAAGAGTTTTAGTTGATCAAATTTTGTCTAGATCGCAGTGGAGTGATACTGTGCAAATTACAGACAATCTAACCTGCTACATTAAACCTTTAACATATAAACATGCTACTCAAACTAATTTAAGAGCCTTTGAAACTCAAAAAATGATGCAAGGTGTAAACAACGACAGCATCAGTGATGATAAAAAGCTAGAAATATTCAATAGCACGTTTAAGAAGATGTCCGATATTACTATCGGGCTAATTGCAGACAGTATCGTAGCTATACAAACACCTAATGATACTGTAACTGACAGCGGATTTATTAAAGAATTTGTTGAAGGCGCCGATTTCACTGTCATTCAAAAAATACAAGATCACATAACAGCCATGAAAGAAAGCAATGGAATTCAGCCAATTTTAGTACATGCAACTGAAGAACAAATTGCTCAAGGTGCTCCAGAGTCTTACGAGCTACCTATCAGTATGGACAACTCCGATTTTTTCGGTCAAGGCTCTTAAACCTCTCTATCGAAGAAATCGAAGAATTGGTTAGGGGCCTAGACGCTGAATCGAAAAAAATTAAAGAAGATTTACTTAGAATCTGTTGGTATATGAGAGGCTCTATTAGTATAGAGCAAGCATATCAACTTGACTACGACAACCGAGAGATAATTGCTAAGATTATCAACGATAATCTTGAAACTACGAAGACCAGTGGCCTTCCTTTCTTTTAAATATCTATTCCTAAAAATTTACTACGAAACTGGCCTGTTTTATTTTCGTTAGTTCCTGTAGCCATTCTTTCTCGATCCGCATCTATTTCTGCTTGACTTGGACCTGCTGGTTTTGCCGCAGCTTTACCGCCCGGTTGAACTTGCAAATTCGGCTGTTTCATTGTTGGAGTAACTGATCCCGGTACTGTCATTGGCTTCATTGAAGGCGCTGTTGGGGCTGGTTTCCCTCCAACCGTAGGAGTCTGTGCAGTGTTAGTAGCGCCAGCAGCAGGTTTTTCTGGCTCCAAGGTAGGTTCAATTCTAGCAGCCGGTGCAGATGCTGTTTTTAATTGTGCCTGTAGATCTGCAAGTTTAGCCTGTAGTTGAGAAATTTGAGATTTAATTGCACCTGCATCTTGTGTAGGAGCTGCGGCAGCGGGTGCAGCTTGAGGTTGCGTTAGTCTTGCATATTCTGCATCATATGTTGGGTTACCTGGGCCGCTAATTGGCTTAGGCTGTTTTGGAACATCGCCTGCAATGTGAGCAGCTGAAGTAGCTTTACCTTTTTGATATGCTTGCTTCATGCCTTGCCCTACACCAGAAATCATTCCAGCCCCTTTAGCAAGTCCTCCAAGACCAGCAGCCACACCTCGACCAATTGTGCCGAGTACACCTTCATCTGTTTGATAACTTTCTAGAATAACTTCATTGATACGCATAGCAGGAAAAATCCTTATTTGATATGAATTTATTTATATTTAAAAGTGAACTACGTTCACTTACTTCATCGCTATCGCTCGAAGTAATTTATTAAAACAGATAAAACACGAAGTGTTAAACTTCATGTAGATTGTTGCAGTCAGACGGAACCTTTTAATGGTTCCGTTTGGGTGTCTTCATGTGAGTAGTCACAGCCTAGACATTGGAAGTAGGTGTTTAAACCGTGTAGCTAATGGGCTCTGACCTTTCCCAACCTACGTCGACTCGCTTGTTGCGCTTAAACCTCGTTCCTAGTGTTTAAGTTTTTATAGCACGGTTTTTCGTATGCTAACAGTCATACTATTCCAACGGATACTCCAGTGGGAGTCCATCAAAATGTTACGTGTTCCGGCTGTCACCCCGGATTTTTCCACAGCGGTATTACAAACTGGCCCGCTAACCTTGCGTGTTAGATTAAATTTTAGATTTTATGTGAGAGCCATGTACACGGACTTGTATGTGTCCGTTATAATAATCGTCTGATTCTAATACTTTGCGGTCGAATTGTTCTCGGGCCTCAATGTAAGATGTTTCTGCTTTACTTTTACAATAATAGAGAATTTCGCGGGAGAAGTTTTCTTTGCCTAGTTTGTCTATGTCTGCTGTTAAATTAGGACTGGACCCGTAGTATTCCTGCCAGTCGCTGTCTATCTTACTTCTAATTTTCTTTTTCTTTTTTGTGCCGTTCTTTAACTTTACAGTCTTGTAGGTCGTTTTACTAAATTTTGCTAGTTTTTTGCCAATATACTTTCGTCCAGTGATTAAATTGGTTATGCAATATACATAACCAACACAATCATCGGGTAATTCATTTACAACTTGACCTTGATAAGTCCAAGTCATTGATTATTTTGCAGCCTTAGCTTCCTTGCGAGCATTTTTTTCGTCAGTAATTTCATTACGACGAGATTTAATTAGCTTGGCCATTTCTGCTAGTGCTTTGCGAGCACGAGTTCCGGCAGCACTATTTCCGCTTGTAAACTTTGCGTCTTCTTTTAGGAATTCGTCAAACATTCCTTGAATTTGTCTAGTTGTTGTGTCCATTATCTTTTTTTCCTTTATGTATAGGCATTTTGCGTGGTTTCGCCTTTGCCCTCATTTCTCTAAGTTTTGCTCGTTCTTCTTTTATATTTTCTCTGTGCTCTTTGTACGCTTCCATACTGAGCTTGCGTAATTTTTTCTCAATATCTATCATCCTGCGTAGACTTTCGCGAACTTCTCTACCCGACTCATCGCCTACATAAATGATAAACACTTGATGATAGTTATGCACATTTACAAGTTCCTTTACATATTTTGAGTAAAGGTCTTTGTATGCATCTAATTTTTCAGTCGACATAATCTATATCGTTTGCGTAACTGGTAAATCCATTTTCTTTGATAACTCTTAGTACGTTGTTTACTCGTCCTACTAGTTCGTCTTTATGGCTTATCAAGTATATATTCTTTGATCGCTCTCGGGCCATCTTTTTTAGGACAGCAAGTCCAGCTTCAACACCTGCTGCATCCATACCTGCATCCATGAGCTCGTCAACAAACAATAAGTTGATACTTTGATAAAGCCCTTCCCATACATCTCGGAAAGCAAAACTCATCGAAAGTATTAAACGATTACGTTCTCCCCTCGATAAGTTATCAAAATCTAAATCTTGTCCGAGCTGTGTAATCTCAACTGTGAGGTCGTTTAAGAAGACAACCTTGTGTGGAAGACCTAACTTATCGATATAATATGTTAGTCTCTTGTTTAAGTAGGTTAAATTTTGATCAATGATCTTTTTACGAATAAAGCTATCTTTATTGGTAAGCAATTTATGTAAAAATTCCTGATGGTCTTTAAGTTTTACAAGCTCATTGACCTTATCCCAATTTATTTCTTGAATGGCTTCTTTCTTTAGGTCTTCGATTTGTTCAGCATAAGGATTTTTTTCTAATGCCTTTGCTTCTAACGTTTTTTCGAGTTGGCTTAGATTGTTCTTATGTCCTAATGCTTCTGCTTCTGTATCGTAAAATGTTACAGGGGGTCTGTCTAAGACACTGATAGAATTTAATTCTTCTCGAACTTTGTTCCAATCATTTAGTACCTTAGTCGCATATTGTTGAGCATCGTCAAGGCTTGTTTGAGCCGTTGTGGTCATTTCTTCGTGTTTATGATCATGAAGTGCTTGTTCACAGGCGTGACATTTCTTGTGAGATAGACTTTCTAACTCTTTAACATACTTGGCAACAGTTTTTGATGCTTGGGTAGACGCAGTTTCTAAGGTAGCCAGTTGCTTATTCAAGTCTTTAATCTTGTTATTGCTTTCAGTCCATGCTCTAAGTTGATTATGTGCAGCTAACTCTGCTTCGATGTCGACGGAATCTAATTGCATAATTGCCTTGCCTAGACTTTCTAAGTCAGCATCTTTCTTAGTTTCCCAAGCAGAGCTTTTAATACCTAGGCTATCAATGCTTTTTTGAACATTTTCGTTGGCGGCTTTGATAGCTTCTATTTTTACAGTCTCAATCTGAATAGCATCTTTAGTATCTTTAATTAAAGTTTTAAGTGCTTCGGCCTTTTCACTTAGTAATGTAATACCTAAAAGCTGTTCGATAACTTCTCGTTGATCAGCTGCCCTCATCGAAAGGAAGGGCTCTGTGTAAGTATTGAGAGCAACTAGATGCTTGAACATAGTGTGACTCATTTCAAGCATTGATTCAATTGCCTTTTGCGTTTCTCGACTGTCTCCTTGACTATCGTCTTCTTCCTTATCGGTGCTTTTCTGTTCTTGATCATTGACAAACAATTTCAATACATTAGGTTTACGCCCTCGTTCAATGCGATATTTTGACCCATTTTTTTCAAATTCAACCGTAACCAACATACCTTTACCGTTAGTTTTGTTGATTAGGTTTTCTTTTTTGATGTTTGTTAAAGCCTGTCCGTATAATGAATAGCTCAGTGCGTTGACAATGGTAGTTTTTCCTGTGCCGTTGCGTGAACCAGTGTCGTCTCCGCCTAGATCTATATTAGCACCTAACACCAATGTTAGGTGTTCTTTGTCAAAATCGACAGCTTGGGTCTGATTGCCCACGCTCATGAAGTTTTTTACTGTAAGATTTTTTAATTTAAACATTATAGGTTATTATAAATTGATAGCAATGTAGTTTTATCAAATGATTCTGATTCAATATTCACTAGTTGTTCTGTAACGATCTGATCCACACTCTCAAACTTAGCGTCCGGATTATCATCAGTTGTGCCGTCTAGGTTAGTTTTATCTTGAATAAGACTAATCTCTCTGATGTCGTGTTCGTTGACAAACGTTTCTTTAATGAAGTTTGCTTCTTCAAAGCTAATATCTATGTCTAAATTGACTTTAAAATGCATTTTAGATTGCATGATCTCATCTTTTTTATCAATAAGATCGCTAAGTTTAATAACTCGGTACTTAGGGCAATCAGGCCAATTGATATATTTTGGCTCGCTGCCCCATTCTAATATCATCATACCTCGAGCATCATCCCAAGAATCTGCAAAATTATGCGGGAATGCATTTCCAATATAATGTACCTTTCCTCTACTCTGTCGCTTATGGAAGTGACCGCTGAACACATAATCTTGATGTTTAAAGTGTTCGGCCTGTAACTCACCGTGATCGGGCATCTGAACCATGGCATTCATGTAGAACAAGGGCAATTCAAAATGCCCAAACATGTATTTGCTCTTAGTTTTACTAATATCTTTCCATTCGTCACCTACCAACCACGGTACTAAGGTCACATCACCTATGGTAGTTACTTCTTCGACCACAGTGACGCCTGGAATGTGTCGCCCAAATGCTGAACTATGAATATCACGCTTGTCTTTATAGAACAAATCGTGATTGCCTGGAAACCAGTAGAACTGCTCAAAAGCAGCTCCTAACTTTTCCAGGCAACGGATGCTAGTGTCTAATGTAATTAGATTCAAGCTGTTGCGATTGTGACTCCAATCACCTAAAAAGATTGCAGACTCGCAACCATTTTTCTTTGCTTCGGCAATGAACCAATCTACAAATTCTTCACAGTCTCTTAAATGTGTTGCGCTATTTGATTTAAGTCCAAAGTGGATATCGGTAAAACAGGCAACTTTCTTGAATAAACCCATGTAATTATTATTCTCCTATACGGAGTTTAGCAGGGTTTGTTATTAAAAGTCAAGCCCCAGCTTCCTCTGCTTCGTCCTCTTCGCTTTCATCTACATCTTCGCTCTTGGGCATACGCATATTTTTGTAGAGTTCTGCTTGTCTTGCAATTTCTTCAGCATACTCTTGAGCATTTTGTCTAGTCAAACTAGGAGTTAAACCTGCTTCCTCTAACAGATCATCTCTGATATTTTGATTTTTCTTTTCTAGATTTAATATTCGAGTAAAACTATTGGTTACCGCAGCGGTATAATATGCAAATGGATTTTCTGATTTGCTTTCGTCAAACTGTAATCCAATTTGACTTAGTTGTAAAATAGCCTGTCCGCGCATCTCGTCGATGTAGGTATACCCACGCCAGTTGCTACGCTGTGCATAACGCTCGCTAAGTTTGATAAACATACGTCCGAGATTTTCGGTAATGCGTCCGTGATCCTTACTAAATGCTCCGGTCTTGATTCCGCCCTTCCAGTGGCTCTTGCCTACACACGTTAGTTCATCGTTCTCGTCAAACTTCCAATGTTGAAAAGGAGGGAAGTTGATTTTTTCATGACTGTCTGCGGTAGTTTTAGTTGTTTTCTTACGTCCGGGCGCTAGTGGTATGTGTTCGAAAGTCATTATTCTAATAATAACTTCTGTTTTTGCAACGGTTTTGTAGTCTGGAATACATTCTGCTAACTTGATTTTCTTATCGCCGTTAGCTCTGGCTTCTGCAAATAACTGTAATCCTAACCGCTTTGCACGGTTTCTTTTTGCTTCAGCTATTGTTCGGATGTTTACTTTTTCTAAATTTGGTAAAATAATATCATATTGTTGGTATTCTGGTTTGGTAAAACTTGAATACGAGCATTTGCTACGATGTATTTCCGCCAATAAATCTTTATTGTTTAAGTACTTTACTTTTCGTGGTGAGGTCCCTAGAGTCATCTTTTTATTGTTATCCTTTTAAGTGACGAAGTACTATTATAGCACGGTTGGATCGGTTGTCAACCGAACGAGTATTAAATTTGCATTTTATTTATTGGTTAAATAAGGATAAGGGAAAAAATATTTATGGCAACAAAAGAAGAAATTCAGGCGCTGTTGGATGCTAATGCTAGTAAAAGAGAAAGTCTAGCGGCTAAAATAGGCCCGGCTCAAGATGCTGCTCAAGATGCTTATAATACCTGGCAGTTTTTTAAAAACTCTGCTGGCAACTATTCAGAAAACTGGAAAGGGTCATTAAACGGTGTTACGTATACCGATCCTAACCTATTCTTACAAGCAGCAGAAAACGACTTTAATGAAAAAAGAGATAAGAGAAAAAGTCTGGCCGAAGAATTTAATGCACTGTTTCCCGAAAAGGATCAGTTAGAGCAACAACTTAAAGCCGCTACAGATGCTACAGTTACAGCAAAAGACACTGAAGGTACTACTAATAAATCTAAAACTGAAGAAGAATCTGCCAGTAAAATGGCTAATGCTAGTGTTGTCGGTGATACTACACCTGAATCGTATAATCAATGGGCCAAAGACAATGGAGCGTTTCCGGCACCTACTGGATCTGCAGGAGCGGATGCAGGAAATACATCTAGAAATTTTGCAAAAGATACCCTAGGCATTCCGGCCGGCGCACAGCCCAAAAAGGCAGAACCTGCAAAGATAAAAATTACAGATTCTAAAGGTGGTTCACAGAAAGCAGACCTTAGAGTAAAAATTAGAGTACCTGATGATTATCTAGTACGGCTTACTAGAGGATTTAAAGACGAATTGTATGGACTGAATGGAATTATATTTCCTTACACTCCTAGTATAAGTTATGAACACAAGGCAGAATATTCTTCGGCTCAGCCCTTGCATTCTAATTTTGCATTGTATTTTTATCAAAGAAGTTCTGTGAGTGCAATAAGCATAGCTGGAAAATTTACAGTTCAAAATGAAAAAGATGCTGGTGCTTATCTAGCCACAGTTCATCTGCTTAGGGCATTGACTAAGATGCGTTCCGGTGGTTTGGCCGGCGATGCAGATAGCGGAAGTCCGCCTCCTGTATGTAGATTAGATGCCTACGGTGATTACATGCTATCAAATGTTCCTGTAGTCATCAGTAGTTTTAGAATTGAATTGCCTGACGCTGTTGATTACTTTACAGCAGGTAAGCTAGCTTCGAATATATATGGAAAAGCATCAGTTCCTACTGTTTCGACTATTGCGATTTCATGTATTCCTATGTACAGCAGACAAGAAATGCAAAAATTTTCAGTCAGCGGATGGTTATCAGATTCAAAGATTAAAAAGGCAGGATATCTATAATGGCTTCTTACAGCAAGTTTAGTCCTTATTATAAAACAGATCAAGAAAATGGTTATCTAGATGTTATATCTTTTAGAGATATACCTGCAGAGTCAGACGACATTCTTTTTGAGATTCCTAATTCGTACGAATATAGACCGGATCTGTTAGCCCATGATTTATACGGCGACGTTGGGTTATGGTGGGTATTCTCTATCCGAAATAAAAATATAATAAAAGATCCTGTGTACGATATGGAAGCAGGTAAAAAAATTTATTTGCCAAAAATAAGCACCATAAAAACCGCATTAGGAATTTAAGATGGCAGTTGCAAGTGCTTTAAATCAATCTGGTGGCGCCCTTTCTGAGACAGTGGGTAAAATATCTGCTCAGTCGAGAGAAGTTGAAGTTAAAACTTCCGGTGATCCTAGTATTCCTAAAGTTAAATTTTCAGGAAATCAAAATATTCTCAATAAGTATCGATCCTTTACCTATAATTTTACGCTTGCAGGTTTGAAGAAATCTGCGGTAAATGATCCTAATGCTTATCGACAAAGTGCTCTCGATCTTGTGATTATTAAATCAGGTGGCAAAGGTACAGGCGGAATCTCCTTAGACGTTGAGGGAGTTGATCGTAAAGTAGGAGAAGAAGTTACTGAAGTTCGAGAAGGCGGCAGGGTACTAACAAGGACAGTTAAAGATATTACTCAAAAAGATATGTCAGGAAAAGATCTTGTACAGGGATTTAACAAAGACAGTCCTGGTAGATTTGACATGTTTATTGACAGTGTTGAAATTGAAAGCCTTATGGGATTCTCCCCCGAAAGTAATACAAGCCTTCCTACTGCTATAAAATTTGAAGTATTTGAACCTTACAGCATAAACGGATTTATTGAAGCACTCCATGTTGCCGCAGTAGCTGCCGGATATCCGTCTTATGCTCAAGCTAGCTTTGTTTTAAAAATGGAGTTTGTTGGGTACCCGGACGATGATGCGACTGCATTTAAAGGTCCTGAAGTTATACCAGGAAGTACGAGATATTTTACCTTTGGTTTTACGGGGTTAGATGTTGAAGTTACAGAAAGGGGAACTAGATATCGTTGTGCCGCAGTACCATTTAATGAGAAAGGGTTTGGTCAACCTAATATCTTAAAGAAGCCTATTCAAATGGCGGGGAAAACTGTTAAAGAAATACTTGAAGATCTAATTAAAAAAGTAAATGTGCAAGTTGCAGAATCTGATAAAGATAGTAAATCTCCTGCTGATGCTAATAAGCATGATATCTATGAAATAAAATTTCCAGATTGGAGTGAAACTACCGGCTTTGATTATTCAAAAGAAAATAAAATTGCCGAAGCAAAAATTATAGAATTGTTAAAAGATAACGCAGTCTACAAATTTCCAGACCCCGGAGTAGCAACTAAGACAGATGCGTATCAAGGTAAAGGTAAACCTAGTCCTCAAGAACAGGCTAGTCAACCTGAAAGTGTAAAGTATGCACCAAATGGAGCACCTGTGGCACAATTTGCAGATAAGGCAAATATAAATGAATGTATATCTTCTGTTATTAGAGATAGTGAATATATTAGAAATATTCTTAGAACAATAGGGAAAGAAAAAACTCTAGACGATTTTGGGATGTTAAATTATTTCACTGTAAGGATGGAGGTTACTAACCTAGATGTTATCGATTCTGTGTCAAGAAAGCCATTCCAAAAATACACCTATGTAGTTTCTCCTTATAAAGTTCATTATACTCGATTGCCTAATTTTGCTACACAAAAAATCGATCAATCAAAACTTACATCTTTAAGTCTAAGAGAATACAATTATATCTATACAGGTAAGAATATTGATGTTTTAAATTTTAAATTAAATTTTAATACTCTATTCTTTGAAGCAATACCTAATGCTTTAGGTAATAATGACTCTCCCGGAGCACGAACGGGAGCAGGCGAAGGCGGCGCAGTTGTTGTTAAAAGTCAAGGAGACAATGTAGAGTCTCTCCAGCGGGGAGAAAATCCTGTTCCAAATAAAATGGTCGATTCAAAACCTACACAGGTTCAGCAGCTAGGAGGGAATGCTGGTCAGATACTTGATGATCCGTACAGTGTACTAGCTAAAAATGTTCACGAAGCAGTTGTCAACTCTAAAGCAAGTATGATCTCGGGGGATCTTGAAATTTTAGGAGATCCATTTTTCTTAGTTACTGGAGGTATTGGTAATTACAATCCTAAGCCAGCCGGGCGCGGAGTAACCGAAGACGGTGAAGCAGCTCACATGTTTGGTGAAGTTTTAATTACTATAAACTTTAGGAATCCAGTAGACATTGACCCGTTAGAAAAAGGCGGCCGCCACTTCTTTGAATCAAAAAAAGTTCCATTTAGCGGAGTTTATAGAGTAAACAAAGCGGTAAGTCGATTTAGAGACGGTATGTTTAAGCAACATTTAGAAATCCTTCGAGTACCTGGGCAGTTATTAGATACTAATGACAAACCTAGTAATCCTGCAGATGTGTTTAAAACTTCTCCAGATCCTCTAGACTCCTACGTAGTTCCTACAGGGGAATCATCTAATCCTAGTGGAAGACCGACTACTGCTAATTTGTTAGCTCAATTGGGTAGAGGATTACCTAGCCCGGGTCTTCCTGGAGTATTGAGTAATTTTACCGCAGCTACGGGCGGTCTAGGTGGAAAAGTTTCTGGCTTGTTAAATCAAGTAAGTGGGGCAGTAACCAGCGGAGTTGGAAAACTCACAGGCAATTCACAAATATTTGGAGGAAGTATTCCTGGAGGTGTCGATCAACTAGCTTCGGGTATACGACTTCAAGGTAGCGGATTGATAAATTTAGCTCAAACGACATTAAAAAATGCAGCGACATTAGGCCAGATATCAAATACTTTAGAAGGATCATTCCCTGTTACCGGTGTTTCTAAATCTTTAGCAACAGATATAGTCAATAAAGCAACAGCAGCAGCATCTTTAATTTCTGTCAAGGGATCGGGAATTGGTTCTGGAGCAACTGTTTCTTTAGAATCAGCATCTGCCTCATCTATGATAGACCAAGCCAATGCCCTTGCATCTGATTTAATTTCAGTCAATCCGTCTCTTCCTGCAGGAGTTAAATCTCTTACAGGTATCGCTACAAATTTGGGATCTAATCCTCTTTCGGCAATTAGCGGAATGTCTTCAAAAGCAGCATCGTTAGTCAACGGTGTAGGTGACAAAATTAAATCTCTTACTGATGGAACAACTACTGACCCTACAGCACTTGCTGGAAAATTTGGTATCAACGCATCTCAACTTTCTGGGTTATCTAATGAACTAAAAAGTAAAGTGTTAGATCAAGCATCGGCTCTTGCAAAGAGTCTGCCAGAAGATGTTGATCTTTCTGTAGCTTCTGCACAAGGATTAGTTCTAGATTATATTCCTGCAGGAAAACTTAGAAATATTCCTGCAATACCTCCATTCTCAACAGCACCTGCTCCGGAACCTGATGTACAAGCTGTAGCATCACTGGTTCAAACGGCGCCATCAAATCCTCTCGCAGGAATAAATTCTAGTAAAATAAATTTAACAGATGTTACGGCCCTAGGAGGGAAAGTGCTTTCTGCGTCTTCACAGCTAACTTCTATAGTCGGAAAGACAGGTTCTTTAGAATCTGCATTTGCTTCGGCTAAATCTATAGCAGGCAGTAATTTTAATTCTGCTCAAGATTTGAGCAATTCTGTAGTTTCGAAATTTGGAAGTCTAACTAAAGGCACAAGTCCTTTAGATAAGCTGATGTCATCAAAAAATCTTTTAGGATAAAACGGAGTAATAATGCCAATTGAACAACGTCGTCGGGGAATACTAGGGTCACCTGGTCCCTTTCTTGCTGAAATTACTAACCATTTAGATCCTACCTATATGGGAAGTATTGAAGTTGCTCTTATTAAAGGTATTCCTAATTCCGTAAAAGAACAAGGTGATACGTATATTGTCAAATATCTAAGTCCGTTCTACGGGGCAACTTCTTTAAGATTTGAAGGAACTAACCCGGGCGATTTTAACGATGTACAAAAGAGCTATGGAATGTGGATGGTTCCTCCAGATGTCGGAACCATTGTCATGGTCATCTTTGTTGATGGCGATCCCAATCAAGGATATTGGCTAGGATGTGTTCCCGATATGTTCCAGAACCACATGGTTCCGGGTATTGCAGCTAGCAAACAAGTTTCAGTAACTGCTGACCAGCGCCAGAAGTACGGAACAGATAATTTACCTGTTGCAGAATTTCACAAGGGTAGCCAGAGATTAGAAAATCCAAATGTTGACAAGATAGGAAAACCGGTACATCCCTTTGCTGATAGATTGTTAGCACAGGGGTTATTGTTAGATACTGTTAGGGGAGTAACCTCTAGTTCGGCTCGAAGAGAAGTTCCTAGTTCTGTATTTGGAATTAGTACTCCGGGTCCCTTAGACACAAGCCCTGGAGCTAAAAAAGGAAAGATTGGCTATGAAGGCAATCGTCAAGCTCCGGTTAGTAGGTTAGGAGGCAGTACGTTTGTTATGGATGACGGCGATATCAATGGTCAAAACGAATTAGTTAGAATTCGAACCAGGACTGGCCACCAGATACTTCTTCATAACAGCCAAGACCTAATTTATATTGCCAATAGTAAAGGTACTGCATGGATTGAAATGACCAGTAACGGAAAGTTAGACATCTATGCACACGACAGTGTAAGTATTCACACTGAAACAGATTTTAATTTTAGAGCAGATAGGGATATAAATTTAGAGGCAGGTAGAAATATAAACATACGAGCTTTAAAAAATATGGAGACTAACGTCTTTGGTCATTATTACCTTATTGTTGATGATAACGCAAAGATTTCAGTTAAACGAGATAAAGATGAAGTTGTTGGTGAAACTTCAAAATTTACCGTAGGTCAAGATATAAACATTTCAGCAGCACAAGAATTTAAGTTGTCAACTGAAGGTGAATTTAATGTTGCCTCTGAAAAATCTATAAAATTAGGTACAGGTGCAGATTTTAATATTGGAGCCAGTGGTACATTGTTTGCTACGGCTGGGACTATACACTTTAACGGACCTGCAGCCGCCGCACCTACTAGTGCAGATCCTGCTGACACTCCGCCGTTATTGTCTGTATTTTCTCTTCCAAATAGAAGTGCATCGTCAGGATGGACTAATGGTAATTTCTATAAAGCTGATAATATCACTAGTATAATGCATAGGGTACCGACGCATGAGCCTTGGGATCAACATGAAAATATAAATCCTGATAAATTTAGCCCTCAAGCTACTGATACTTCGTTAGCTACCGGAGCTGGCTCTCCTAGAGCGGCTGCTGGAGTTGCCCCAAATCCTGCCAGCGCAGTGCAAGAACCTGCAAATCAACCTCAAGTTGTTCCAGGAACTTGCGATCCTGCCTTAGCAAAAGATATCAATAATCCTGCTTCTCAGCAAGGGATTGCAGCAATTAAAGCGGCCTGTGCCAAATACGGCATAACGACTCCGATTGCAGTAGCGTCATTGCTAGCTATTGCAGGAGGCGAAACTCGTTGGAAAGTTGTTGAAGAAAACTTTAATTATACTGCGGCTCGATTATTAGAAGTATTCCCGTCCTTGTTTAAAGGCGACACAGCATTGGCTCAAAAATATGCAGGAAATCCTAACAATAGCTTACCTGAGTTTTTATATGGATATCAAAGCAAGAAGGGAAAAGAGTTAGGAAATACAGAACCAGGAGACGGAGCCAAATATATTGGTAGAGGGTATATTCAGATTACAGGTAGAGGAAACTATAAAGTATATTCTGATTTAACAGGTAGAGACCTAATAAACAATCCTCAGTTATTAAACACCCCAGAAATCGCCGCAGAAGTTTCTGTCAAATATATGCTTCGTAGATGTAAGGTAGATCAAAATGATCCAGGGTACTTTGAAAAGGCAATATTGGCAGTGGGTCCTCATAATCCTGCAAACGTTCTTGCAAAGAAAAAGGGATATTATGAGTGTTTCTTAGGACAGTTAAAAGGCGGAATTGTAGGATCCGGAACCGGCGGCATAGTTACTAGCAGTGATGGTACTCCTGTAAAAACCGGGGTAGGTCAGTGAAATAAATACCATTATGGCTTATAAAAATATTGAAATTACTGGTGCAAGTTCTGTTCTACAACCGGCGTCGATAAAGACCCAGGTATATAAGGGGTTCAGCTCTGTCAACCCGAAAAATTTTAATACTCGTCTTTATGATTTTGAATTGATCAAACAAGATATATTGAATCATTTTAAAACTAAGAAGGGCGAACGCCTAATGAATCCCGAGTTTGGTAGTATCATCTGGGACTTACTAATGGAACCTTTAACAGACCAAGTTAGGGAAGCCTTGTCTGAAGATATTACTAGAATATGCAACTTTGATCCCAGAGTCACTCCTACTCAAATAGACTTAAAAGAGTTTCCTAACGGTTACATACTTGAGCTAACTTTGTTGCTAAATGGCACTGATCAGTCTGTCAATTTATCATTGACATTTGACCAGAAAATAGGTTTAACCGTGCAATAATATACCATGTTTATTTTTAAAATAAATACGGTATCACATAGTAAAGATTATGATTCCATCTACAAATAATAAACTGTTGGTTTCAGAAGATTGGAAAAAAATATACCAATCTTTTAGAAATTCAGACTTTCAAAGTTATGACTTTGAAACCCTTCGCCGTGTGATGATCCAATATCTTCAGGAAAATTACCCTGAGGATTTTAACGATTTTATTGATAGCAGTGAATACATTGCTCTTATCGATCTTATTGCCTATCTAGGACAGAACCTAAGTTTCCGCATCGATTTAAATGCTCGAGAGAATTTCTTAGAAACTGCACAACGTCGTGATAGTATTCTTCGTTTGGCTCAATTGATTAGTTATGTTCCTAAGCGTAATGTTCCGGCTAGTGGATTTTTAAAAGTCACAGCTATCGCTACCACCGATAATGTTATTGATGCTAACGGTGTAAACTTGGCTAATTCTACTATTGGGTGGAATGATCCTACAAATGTAAGCTGGTACTCTCAATTTATCACTGTCTTAAATTCTTCAATGGAAGGATCTTTCGCATTTGGAAAACCTTTTGATAGAAAAACAATTGACGGAATTTTAACAGAACAATATAGATTAAACAGCTCTAATACTGATGTTCCTATCTACAGCTTTCTGAAGAATGTAAACGGAACTGCTATGAATTTTGAAGTTGTTCCTGCATCTTTTTCTGGAAAGACATCTATATACGAAGAAGCACCAAAACCTGCAAATACATTTAGTCTTATCTATAAAAATGACAACCAAGGATCCGGTAGTTCGAACACTGGATTCTTTGCTTACTTTAAACAAGGTAATTTAAACGTATCGAATTTTTCTATTTCAAATCCTGTTCCGAATGAGATTGTTGGTGTAAATGCACCTAATATCAATAATACTGATGTATGGTTATGGCAAGTTGATAACACTGGTGATTATTCTGAACTATGGACTAAAGTTAGTGATGTTGTCGGTAATAACATCATTTATAATAGTTTGAACAAAGACGTGCGAAATATCTATAGTGTCACAAGTCGAGATCAAGATCAGGTTGATTTAAACTTTGCTGACGGGTCGTTTGGAAATTTACCTAAAGGCCAGTTTAAATTATTCTATCGTCAAAGCAACGGATTGACATATACTATCAAGCCAGAGCAGATGAGCGGTATTATTGTTGAGATTCCTTATTTTAACAAATCTGGCCAGAGCCATACTCTTACTTTAACACTAAGTTTGCAATATACTGTAAACAATAGCTCTGGTCCTGAATCAAATGCAAATATTCAAAGTAAGGCTCCTCAGGCATTCTATACTCAAAATAGAATGGTCACTGCTGAAGATTATAACGTTGCTCCTTTAACTCTTGGAAGTGATATTCTTAAAGTTAAAAGTGTAAACAGAATTTCTAGTGGACTAAGCAAATATTTTGATTTAAGTGATGTTAGTGGAAAATATAGTAAGACAAATATTTTTGCAACTGACGGAATCTTGTATAAAGAAGAACAAGAAAAAAGTTTTGAATTTGAATTTACAAATCGAAATGAAATTTTTGCAGTTGTAAAACAAAAACTAGCTCCTATTATTTCTTCTAATTCTATTAGATCTTTTTATATTGATCACTATGCTAGACCTTCATTAGTTGATCTAGGATTGACATGGACTCAGGTAAACAAAACACCTGGGCAGTCTCGTGGATATTTTAAAATTCCTGCTACTGCTCAAGTTGCCGAAATACCTCAAAGCATAGGAGTTTTTACTAGCAATAATTTAAGATATGTTACATCAGGGACCTTGGTGAAATTTATCCCCCCATCTGGAAAATATTTCTTGCCTAACGGCACCTTGGTATCTGTACAAAGCGGAAAGACATTAAATTATATTTGGACTAAGGTTATTCAAGTAATTGGTGACGGGTCAAACACCGGTGTCGGCGCTCTTGATGACGGAACTGGTCCGGTAATTTTAAGTAATGTTATTGATAGCAATGCTATTCCAGTTGAAGTTATTCCTAAATTTGTAAATGTTTATTCTTATTCTTTTGAAAGTGAAATTGTAAATCTTTGTTTGAATCAAAGAAACTTTGGGTTGTCTTTTAACGAATCTTCAAGGTCTTGGAATATTATATCAGATTCGAATTTAGATTTACTAAATCCTTTTAGTCTACAGTTTCAAGGAAATTTAGATAATTCTGGAAGAGATTCTAGCTGGATTATTTCTTTTACGTGGACAGGAAAGAGCTATAAGGTTAGATATAGATTTACTGATTACATTTTTGAAAGTGAAAAAGAAACTGCGTTCTTTATAGACCCTAATACTGTAAATTATGATTTTACAAATGATAGGGTTGTTAAAGACCAAATAGGTGTTCTTTCAATAAACACTGCGGTAACTCCTATCGCTGCTGCCAATACATCTACCTTAGGAAGTTTAGGAAAAGATTATCAGTGGCAGATTGACGATGCGGTAATCGAATCAGACGGTTACGTTGAACCTAAAAAAGTTAAAGTAAGTTTTTATGACTATAACAATTCTGGACAAATCAGCGATCCTGATACTTTTTTAAATATTGTTGAACCAAACACTGTAAATGCAATTACAGGATATAATGATAAATTTGTTTATTTTAAAAAATTATCTGATGGGCTAAGATATGAATTAGTTAGTAGCGAAAATTTTATAGCATATCCTACTCCGGACGATGTTACTACTACACCGGCTCCGGGCGACTTGTACTATTTTTATGATGACTCATTTAATGTAGTGAAAAGTTATACTACTAGCACAGAACAAGTTTTAGATCCTTGGAATTATGAACCAGACTATTTTGCCTATCCAGGTAGAAGCGATTTAAAGTTTCATTATGTTCATAACAGCGGAGAAGATCGTAGGATTGATCCTAGCAAGAGCAACATTATTGATGTATACTTACTAACTTCGTCATATGATACAGAATATAGAAATTGGATAACAACTGGTGCTGGCACTGAACCTCTAGCACCTACAAGTCAGAGTCTAGAACAAAATTATTCTTCGGTGTTAGAGCCTATTAAAACTATTAGTGACGAAATTATTTTTCAACCAGTAAAGTATAAAGTATTATTTGGTTCTCAGGCTAATATAAATTTACAAGGAACATTTAAGGCTGTTCGAAATTCAACAATTCCTATTAGTGATAACGAATTAAAGACACGCATACTTGAAGCAATAAACAATTTCTTTAGTTTAGAAAATTGGGATTTTGGTCAAAGTTTTTATTTTACGGAATTAGCAACGTATGTAATGAACGAACTAACTCCGGATATTACTAACTTCATTATAGTTCCAAAAGCTTCAAATAATTTTGGAAGTTTGTATGAAGTTGCATGTTTAAGCAATGAAATTTTTATCAACGGAGCAACTGTTTCTGATATTGAAATTATTGATTCGATAACAGCTTCTCAATTAAAAACAAGCTCGATTATAACGAGTAGTGGAAGTTAAAAAATATGGCAAAGAAAGCTATTAAATCTGTCAACTTATTACCTGAGTTTTTAAGAACTGATAAAAACTCTAAATTCTTATCTAGTACAATTGATCAATTGATACAACCTGCTCAGCTGGAACGAATTGATGGGTATATAGGAACAAAAGTTACTCCTACATATGATGCATTGACTGATTATTATTTGACAGAATCGTCTTCTTTGAGAACAAACTATCAGCTAGAACCTGCAATGGTTGTTAGCAATGTAAAGAATGAAGTTATAGACGTTATTGGGTTTGATGACCTTATCAACGAAGTAGCAACCGAAGGCGGCAAAAATGATAATTTAGATAGACTATTCCAGTCTACGGTTTACTCCTACAACCCGCATATAGATTGGGATAAGCTAGTCAATTATCAGGAATATTTTTGGTTAGTGAATGGACCAGAGACTGTTCTTATTACAGGTCAACAAAAGAATACTACAAGCACATATTCAATTAGAGATAATGAAATCGGGTCGTCTTTTATATTCAATCCGAATGGTCTTATTGAAGATCCTATTATTACTTTATATAGAGGTAGTGTTTATAATTTTGAAATTGATTCTTCTCAAAATTTTTATATTAAAATTGCGCCTTCTTTAGATTCTTCTGATTTATACAATTATGGAATCACTAATAACGGAACGTCTCAAGGAACGATTACAGTATCTGTCAATAAAAATACTCCAGATATTTTATATTACATTAGTGGTGATAATTTAAGTGCTCAGGGCAAGTTTTTAATTAAAGATATTGTAGAAGATTCTGCTATCGACGTCGAACACGAAATATTAGGAAAGAAAAATTATATATCAGGTACAGGAGTACGACTCACTAACGGAATGAAAGTTAGATTTGGAGGAGATGTATATCCTGAATATTATAGAGATAAAGATTTCTTTGTTGAGGGAGTTGGCAGAGCGATCGTATTGGTAGAGTATAATAAACTTTCGTCAGCCGAAAGCATGACAAGTTTTTATAATGAAAACTTTGATGCTACAAATTTTGATGACTTTCCGTTTGATAATTTTAAAAATTTGCCAATTGAACCTGAGTATATTACTATAAATCGAGCAAGTAGAGATTTAAATCCGTGGTCTCGATATAACAGGTGGGTACATAAGGAAGTCATTAGGCTTAGTGCAGAAATAAACGGACAAGTTCCAGTTTACCCTGCTAACAAACGAGCCAAGCGTCCTATTATCGAATTTACACAAAATTTAAAATTGTTTAATTTTGGTACCGTTGGATTAAAAAATATTGATTTAATAGATAATGTAACGTTAGATGCATTTAGTGACGTAGAGGGAACTGCTGGCTATTATGTCGATGGGGTTCTTTTAGAGCAAGGTCATAGAGTAATATTCAATGCTGATACTGATAGTACAGTAAGAGGAAAAGTCTACGAAGTCAACTATAATATCTTGAATAGTAAACTTCGATTAGAATTAAAACCTGCTGAAGATTTTTCTCCTAATAACTTTGCTTCAGTTAGTGTAAACCTTGGAGAAACGTATAAAGGTACTAACTGGTGGTTTAACGGTGATGCATGGCAATATTCTCAACAGCATACAAAATTGAATCAAGCACCCCTGTTTGATTTATTTGATAATTCTGGAAATAGCTATGCTGATAAGAATTATTATCTTAGTGACTTTTCTGGAAATAAGATTTTTTCATATGAAATTGGAACAGGCACAAATGATCCTGTGTTAGGATTTCCTTTAAAATACAAGAATAGTGTAGGTGTAGGAAGTTACCTGTTTAAGAATTTCTTTACTTCGGACACTATTTCTATCACAGAAAATCAGACAGTTACTAATATTTCTGCAGGAATAACATACTGCAAGTTTTCTGATGAAGCCGGCGATAGATATGAAAATGTATGGACTCTAGTTGAGAACTATAGACTTCCTATACTTCAATTTCAAACTTTAGATATTGCAACATCATATGTTGAACTAAAAGCAATAGATAATCCTAGTGATACTGAATTTGATTTAGAAGTATTTGTTGATAACAAGAAATTATTATCAAATGAATATACTATAGATGTTAGCACAAAAAAATGTTTAGTTGTATTTTCAAATGAGCTTTCTGCTAATGCAAATGTTCTTTTTAAAATACATACAAATGTTCCTCCTAATGCTAACGGCTATTATGAAAGTCCTGTGAGCCTTACCAATAATCCATTAAACGGGAATATTGAATATTTGACCTTGACAGAGCTAAGTGATCATCTATATACAATGGTCAATAAGTCGTCTGAATTTGAGGGAACATTTCCTGGAACAGGCAATTTAAGAGATGTGTATGGTATCGAAAAGAATGGCACACGTCTAATTTCAAACGGATCGTCGATGGCATTTTCTACTATGTTCTTTGGTAAAAAGGAACATAATGTTGTAGATGCAATTTCTAAAGTAGCCGATGATTATAATCAATTTAAATTAAATTTTCTAAGAAAACTTTCTGAAATTGGTGACGAACTTGATACTGTATCATCCGTTGATACAGTTTTAAAAGAAATCAATATTGATAAAGATTTATTATCTTCGTACTACCTATCAGATATGATAGCATATGGTACAGATAAAACCATTAGAATATGGACAGTTACTGATTACAGGAATGTAATTTATCCAATAGCCACAGATTTTGATCCGACTGTTTTAAGTTTACGATCCGTTTTAGTTTATTTAAATGGGCGTCAGCTACTATTAGGAACTGAATATCAGTTTGAAGTATTAGATTCTGCTGTTAAATTTTTAATACCTTTAACCAAGGGCGATACTATTGAAATACATGATTACTATAGTACAGAAGGTTCGTTTGTTCCGCCGACACCGACAAAATTAGGTCTTTATCCAAAATACGAACCTATGATGTTAGTTGATGAGACTTACTTTGCTGGTCCTATAAATGTTATTCAAGGGCATGACGGTAGCATAACAGTAGCCTATAATGATTTTAGAGATGATATTATTTTAGAATTTGAAAAACGAATTTTTAATAATATTAAAGTTTCTTACAACTCAGAGTTGTTAGATCTTACTGATGTATTGACAGGAGCATTTAGAAATACTGAATATTCTACAAAAGAAGTAAAAGAAATTCTTCAAAGTCAATTTATTAAATGGGCCGGTCTTTACGGAATAGAATATTCTACAAATAAATCATTCGACGATCAAAATCCGTTTACTTGGAATTACAAAGGGTCTTATAGTTCTGATTTAGATGAGATTGTATCAGGCCACTGGAGAAATATATACAAGTACCTTTATGATACTGACAGACCACATACACATCCTTGGGAAATGTTAGGGATTTCTATCAAACCTAATTGGTGGGATACTGTTTACGGTGTTGCTCCTTATACTTCAGGAAACGAACTATTGTGGGAAGATTTAGAAAAGGGATATGTATATGGAGAAGGCATCAAACTAAAATATGCTCGCCCAGGATTATTAAACTTATTACCTGTTGACGAGGCGGGAGAATTAGTAGATCCCTCTACATTTTTAGGTAACATAACTGCATATAACAAACGACAAAATTGGGAGTTCGGTGACCATGGTCCTGCTGAAACTGCGTGGCGCAGGAGTAGTTACTGGCCATTCGTTGTACAACGTTTATTGGCATTGACCAAACCGGTCATATATTGTGCATTTATGTATGATACTAGTCGTTTGACTAAGAATATTGCAAATCAATATGTGAATTCGGATAGTGGTAAATTTTTAAATTTGCAATCAATTGCAATACACGATGATAATAAAACATTGACTAGTGGTTACAGTGTTTTAGTTTCAGAATTAGGTCAGCAACGTAATTCGGAATATATTGACTCATTAAAACAAGACATTGAATATGTAAATTTTAATCTCTTTCATAAAGTTGGTGGATTTGTTAGTAAAGAAAAATTACAAATTACAATTGACTCTATAGATCCTACCAGTACCGGCCAAGGAGTTTTGCTACCGACTGAAAATTATAAATTAGTTCTAAATGTCAGTAATCCAATTCAGTCATCTGCAATTTCAGGCATTGTAGTTCAAAAAGTTGACGGAAAGTTTGTTGTAAGAGGGTATGATAGTCGAAATCCTTACTTCAATGTTTATACTCCTATTCGAAATAAAAATACTCCAACGGTAATTGTTGGCGGCGTTTCAGAACCTTATCTAATTTGGGGAGGATCTTCCTCTTCTGGTCAAACTGGTTTGAGTTCTGCAGAAACTACAACAGCTAATTCTGCACCGAGTGCTAAGTTTTATCAGCAAGGACAAGTTGTTCTTTATGGCAATACCTATTACAGAGTAAAAGTTAGTCACAATGCCGAAGACACATTTAACTCGTCCTATTATCAATCCTTACCTGGAGTTCCAGTTAGAGGTGGAGCATCAGCACAACTAGCTGCAAGATTTGATAAAATTGTAAAAAAGATTTCTTACGGAACAGAATATACTACCCTACAGGAAGTATATGATCTCATCATCGGGTATGGTGACTGGCTAAAAGATCAAGGATTCATTTTTGAAGATTATAATTCTGATTTAAATTCTGTACTTGACTGGGACCTAACCGGCAAAGAGTTTTTAAATTGGACATTACAAAACTGGGCAAATAATAGTGTAATTACTCTTAGTCCATTTGCAGACAAAATCAAATATAAGTTACCATACTCTGTAGTTGATAACGTATTTGATAACTTCTATGAATATAGCATATTACAAGCGAACGGAACTCCATTACCTCAGACCAATGTAAACGTTAGTAGGAAAGATGGGCTATGTACTATTGAAACTATAAATTCAAGTGACGGAATCTACTTTGCAATAGTAAATTCTGTACAAAAAGAACATGCAATGGTATTTGATAATGTAACTAAGTTTAACGATACCATTTACAGTATAGAAACTGGTTATAGACAGCTAAGAATGAAGTTTTCTGGATTTAGAACCCTTGATTGGAATGGAGATTATTCTAGTCCGGGATTTGTCTATGATGATGCAAAAGTTGTAGACTGGAAAGAATATGTAGATTACAAGTACGGTGATCTTGTAAGGCATAAAGGGAAATATTATTCTGCTATTAAAAATGTAACAGGATCTTCAACCTTTGATGCTACTCAATGGACTATATTATCTAGCAAACCTTCTGGCGGGCTATTGCCTAATTTTGATTATAAAATAAGTCAATTTGAAGATTTCTACAGTTTAGATATTGATAATTTTGATGCTGGTCAGCAGAAGATGGCACAGCACCTAACAGGATACACCCCTCGTGTTTATCTAAATAATATCTTTACTAATCCTATTGCTCAATATAAATTTTATCAAGGATTTATTAAAGAAAAAGGTACAAAAAATGCTGTTTCAAAACTTGCAAAAGCAAGTTTATATAACTTACAAGGTGAACTAACCTTTACAGAAGAATGGGCATTTAGAGTAGGCCAGTACGGGTCTTATCAAACGTATCAAGAAATTGAAGTACCTTTAGTAGAAGGAACATTCATTGAAAATCCTCAAGTAATAAACTTTGTTGACAGTAAACCAAATAATCCGAATGATTTAATTTTCTATTCGACATCGAGTGATAGAATTATTATTCCTGACGATTATGTTGCAACGGCAACGTTTAAAACATTTAGTTCTACCCTTTTAGAAAATAACTTTGAACTTACTCATGCAGGATACGCTCGATTAGACGATGTTACGGCCACAGCTTATAATGAAAATAGTTTACTAGATATTGCAAATAATCGAAATATAAACGAAGGCGATGTTATATGGTTGGGTTTTAAAACTAACGGAAATTGGGACGTATTAAAGTATACAAAGGCCGATGCTAAGATTGCCGGAGTTTTTGTAAGTTCTCCATTGGAAGAGATTACGTTCGTCACTGACATTCATCATGGATTAAAGGTAGGGGAGATTGTATCTATCAGTCAATTTAATGATCAGGTCAACGGGGTTTATGTTGTTAAATCGTTACCTAACTTGTCTCAATTTACTGTTGCTTCGACCCTAGCTTCTATTGTAAATGAGCCATTATTGAGTCCAGGTCTGTTGTTTAAATTTAGCAGTTCTCGATTTGATACATTCGACGGATTGCCTACAGATAAAGAACTTGTAAAATTACCTGATGGTACTAAATTTTGGGTAGATGACGCCGGTGACGGAAAATGGGCTGTATATCAAAAGACTAAAAATTACGACCCAATTGAGACACAAAGCCTATTACAAATATCAGATCAACGATTAGGGTTTTCTTTGTATAAAGAAAAGGGAGATGATATATTGGTAGTAGGGTCTCCTGGATTCTTTAGGTATGGAAAGTACGGTAGAGTTAGTGTTTATTCTAAATCCGAAGCTGGCCCTGTTTCTAGATTTAGATTTACATTAAATGAAACTGTAAACTATACAGACTCAGTAGACCCAAATGAATTTGGTTATTCGGTAGAATATGATTCTGCTATTTTTTATTCAACAGATTACGGTCTAGTAATTGCCGGTGCTCCTGCTGCGAGTAACATGAAAGGAGCTGGAATTCTTGGAGGTTTACGATATTCAACCGGAACAGAATCCCCGTCATCGAGAACTCAAGAAGGTGCAGTCAAGATTAGTTCTGCAGATCCAATTTTAAATGAATCTGTTGATAAATTTTTACTATTGAGTCCTTCACCATCGACGAACGAACGGTTTGGTGAAAGTTTATATCTGCAAAAAGTACCGTATGCATATAGTGCTTCTTTGGCATATAATTTTGCTCTAACAGCTTTAAGGATGATTACAAGTAGCCTTCCTGAAGATCTTGCTTACGATCTAAACGGCGACGGAGAAGTCAATCTAATTGATGTCATTGGATATTTAAAAATTAGTGTCGGAAGATCGCCTGGCTTTACAATAAATCCTAGTTCTAATTATTCTCTAATTATTCAACCTTCAAAATTGTTGTTAGTTGGCGCACCTGGTCCAGACACGCCTGGAGGAGTTTATGGATACTCACTTGGAACTTTTTCAAATACATCTACGTTGAATGTAAATTATTTGACAACAATTACCCCTCCAAATTCTGTCAACGGTATACAATGGGGACATTCTATTAGCGGAAATTTAAACGGAACTTTAATTGCAATAAGTGCTCCGTTTTATCCAGACCCTACAACTCCTGAAGGAATTGTTAAAGTATATTCCAACACTGGCGGAACTTATGCTCTTACAGAAATTGCAACATTAAATTCTCCATTCGAGTCTAATGCAAAATTTGGAGATAAAGTTCTTATGTCTCCTAATGGTGATTATCTATTTGTTTCTGCTACAGAATCGAGAGATGTTGACCAATCCTATGGTAAGGTTGCAATTTATAAGAGAAAGACTTCGGGGGTGTTTGGCCCAGAACCTGACCAAATTTTAAACAATCCTATCCCAGATATTGGAATGAAATTTGGGGCAGACATTGATGTCAACGAATCTGTTGATACACTAGTGATATCTGCATTAGGTACAAATAAGTATAAAGGAATTACCTTTGATCAATCTTCGAGTATTGTAGATCAGACTACTTTCGATTCTAAAATAACAACGTTCTACGATAATATAATATCATCTGGGTCTGTCTATGTTTATAATAGAAAAGACGAAAGGTTTGTTCTTTCTGAAGAATTGCCTCCAGTTTCTTTATTAAATGGAACTAATTACGGGTATTCTTTAACAGTAGATGATGATGTTATTTTTGTTGGAGCTCCTGCATTTGATAACGAAGATACATACAGTTCCTTTTATCAATACAACAAGATTGATACTTCTGTAGATAGTTGGGTTCCTCTAAGACAAGAAGAAGATTTAGTTGACATAACTACCATACAGAAAGTATCACTAATTGATACATTCAACGATGAAGTTGTAAATTATTTAGATATCATTGACCCTTTAAAGGGAAAAATTTCTGGACTGGCCGAACAAGAACTCAAATATAAGAGTGCATTTGATCCTGCTGTTTACTCTATCGGTATTTCAGGAACAGTAAATGATACTGATACAAATTGGCTAGATGAACACCTTGGAGAGTTATGGTGGGATTTAAGTACAGTCAAATATGTTTGGTACGAACAAGGTGACCTTACATATAGAAAAAATAATTGGGGTAAACTATTCCCTGGTGCTACAATTGATGTCTATGAGTGGGTCGGGTCATCGTACTTGCCTAGCGAATGGAGTTCTATTGCAGATACTGCTGCCGGCCTAACTGAAGGAATTAGTGGTCAACCTAAGTATGCAGATAACAGTGTTATTTCTGTAAAACAAGTTTACAATTCTGCATCTAATTCTTTTTCAAATTATTATTACTATTGGGTAAAAAATAAAGTAACAATACCCGACGTTAGAAACAGAAGAATCAGTAGTTATCAAGTAGCTAGTATTATCGCTGATCCTACGGCATACGGACTAACCTACGCTTCGTCGGTTGCAAGAGATGCTATTGCTCTGTCAAATATTGGAACTTCTTTAATTGATAATAGAATACATTTAAATATTGCAAATGACGTTATCAATAATCAAATCCCACGTCATACGGAATGGCTATTGCTTCAAGAAGGTTCAGCAGATAGCAGACCTAATGTGTTATTAGAGAAGAAGTTATTTGATAGTCTATTAGGTAGAGATTCGTTGGGTAATTTAGTTCCAGATCCTAGTCTATCTTCTAGAGTTAGGTATGGTATCGGAATCCGACCACAGCAAACTTTATTTAAAGACCGACTTGAGGCTTTAAGAAATTTAATTGAATTTTCAAATAGCGTATTGATAAACAATAGGATTACAGGTAACTATAGTTTTTCTAATCTAAACAAAGCAGAAGAAATTCCAAATATTCTTTCTCGAGAATATGATCAAATTGTCGAAGACAACGAAAGTTTAAATTCTACAGTAATAGATACTTCTCAATTAGTAACTGCAAGATTGAGTTGTACAGTGTTTAATGGAAAGGTTAGGAGTGTATCTATTGATCATCCAGGCTTTGGTTATAAAGTTCCTCCGACAGTTATTGTTGAAGTCGACGGGGGGTCTGGTGCTGTAATAAGTACAGGAATTGATGAATTCGGAAGAGTAAATTCTGCCTACATAGATAACCCAGGTTCTGGTTATCTAACGCCTCCTGCTTTGACAGTTAGACCTTATACTGTTATTGTTCTGGCAGATAATCTTTTCAACAATAAATGGACAAAATTCGTCTATGATGCTGAGACATTACAGTGGATTCGTTCGCATACTCAGCAATATAACACTACCCTTTATTGGAAATATGTCGACTGGTTGAGCGACAATTATAATCCATATGTTGATTACAAATATACCGTTAGTGATGTTTATGAAATAAATGCAATAGAAGATATTCTCCCCGGCGACTACGTTAAAATTAAAAACGGTGGACTAGGTTGGTATATCATTTTAGAAAAAACAAAAGCAGGGATATCCGGAACATTCAATGACGATTATAATATTGTTTATAGCGAGAACGGTACAATACAATTACTAGATAGTATTTGGAATATTGAAGGAAATAATTTTGGTTTCGATCAAACAAGTAGTTATGATCAAACTTTATACGATCAATTCCCTGATATTGAATTGCAATATATTTTAAGTGCATTGAAGAATGATCTGTTTGTAAATGATTTAAAAGTCAATTGGAACCTGTTCTTCTTCAAGGCAGTCAAATATGCATTGAGTGAACAAAAATTATTAGACTGGGCATTTAAAACATCCTTTATCAATGTTAGAAATATGGCAGGAAGTTTAGATCAACGACCTGTTTATAAACTAACAAGTAGTACCTATTACGAAGAATATTTGAAAGAAGTTAAACCTTATCATACAAATATTAGAAGTTTTAGTACAGATTATACATTGACAGAGCCTACTCGAACTTATACAACAGACTTTGATTTGCCTGCAATTTATGATAAAGATACTAATCAGTTTACACCTATAACAATTGACGAGTCTTTAATAGATACCTATCCTTGGAAATCTTGGAAAGATAACTATTCTTTTGAAATTGGTAGCATTATTGTAGGGTACCCGGGTAGTGGATATACTGTTCCGCCTGGTGTAGAAATTATTCCAGCCGACGGAGATACAGGTTATGGTGCAACTGCCAAGGCCTATATCAGATCTGGAGAAGTAGTTCAAATTGAAGTAATAAACCCGGGGCAAGGATATAAAAAAGCTCCGAGGATAAATCTAGTAGGCGGGGGAAGTTTGACTTTAACTCCAGCAATTGTTTATCCTCAGCTATTCAACGGCAAAGTAAGATCTAACACTATAGGTATTAAATTCGATAGAACTTCTACTACTGGACAAGTCGTAGATACTATTGTTACAGATAGTTTTACTGCCGACGGTTCAGTAAATGAGTTTGTATTGACTTGGCTAGCAAGACCTTCTAAATCTAAAATTAAAGTTACAGTTGATAAAGTAATTTTGTTGAGTGTTGAATATACTATCGACTATTATACAGAAATGTATAATGGATATAACAAGAGATTTAGTAAACTAAGATTGTTAAATTTTGTACCAAAAGCTGGTCAGTTAGTTGAAATTCTTTACGAAAAGAACATCGATTTAATGAATGCAACTGATCGTATACTAAGCTATTATACCGCAACTTCTGGTATGCCTGGCAACGAACTCGGGCAGTTGATGTCTGGAATAGAGTATCCTAGAACTAAGATTGAAGGATTGCCTTTTGATTATTCTACAAGATGGGATATAAGTTATTCTCCGTTCGGTATGTCTGTATGGGCAGACGAAGTGTCTGATTACACCACAGTTCAAATTGTGTCAACTGCATCTATTGGAAACAGTGTGTTAGAAATAAACACGACTACAGGAGTTAGTGCAGGTAAGTTTATCAATATAATAGGAACATTAAACAATAAATTTGCTTCTGATGTTGGTGGGGTAATGATTACTGAAGTCGATACTGCAAATAGATTGATTACGTTTGATTCTTCTTTAGTTTATACGGTATATCCCGGGGAAGAATTAGAAGTATGGTCTCAAAATACTACGTCTGCTAATTTAGATAGTTCGATCGACGGTGGATCTTGGAGTGCATCAACTAGCAACTATCTGATTGGAGCATTGGGGTTAAATCCTGAAGATTTAACCATTGACGGTAGTGGTTTCTATACACCAGAATCTGGTTATTCGCCTGAAGAATTAGTTGCAGGCAATGCAATTGATAGCGTTGGCATAAACGTTTATACTAAAAATAAAGTTGGACCACCTACTGTTTTTGTAAACAATATAGATGTATATGCTGGCATTACTACAACTAAAAAACTAAGTTTAATACCTCCTGGAAAAAATTATATCACAGTAGCATTTAACGGACAAATATTCGATTATAGGGAAACTGATGAATTTAACGCAGTCAACCAGTTTACTATCAATTGGCAAACCGGTGAAATTATAATTGCAGCACAACCAATAAGCGGAAAAGTAGGATATACTATTGTACAAATTGGCGGAGGAACAGATAACGATGCTGGAATAATTGATTTTGCTTCAATAACAACAGTAGATTCTGTTGCTCAGGTACAAAGTTTGGCAGCATACTCTACAGTCAATAGTGCTTATGTAACAGTGAATGGATTACAAATCTTTCCAGTTACTACCTCAACATCATACGGATTTATGTTGACTTACTCTAATGCTAGTAATAAACGGGCCGCGGTCGATGTTTATAATTTGCCAGAGGGATCAAATACAGTACAAGCATGGTTCTTTGGTAATGAGTATGACTATTTCAATGAAATTCGAGAGCAAGAAATTACAGTCGGATTAGGACAAACGGTATTCACATTAGAAAGACCTCCTGGCTATATTGAACCTTATTCTTCTCAAGCTATTGTAGAACTTTCAAATCCAGACGGCACAGGTCGTCGACGATTGTTGCCGCCATTTGTTAGCTATTATGAAATTGTAGATTCTAATAAAACATTTAGAATCAATAATCAGAGAGAACGTCCGGCAGGAAGTTATAATATAGGCTCTAACAATTCAAAGGTCTATCTAAACGGCGCACTATTGAGACCAGGATTTGATTATTCTTTAAATGGAACAAATAGCACAATCTCGTTAGCAGAATCAGTCGGTCGACTCGGTGATGTGGTTGCAATCGTTGACTTATTAGTTCATGTAGGTGCTAGTGCAGCCTATGAATTTGATTTCTATATAGAAAATGATAAGTTATATTTAAATTACAATTTAGATTTAGGATCTCGTTTAAAAGTAATTACCTATACCGATCATGATGAGATGCTAATCAGAACTGAACGATTTGATGGCAACGGAGCTAAGAGGTTTAAAATCAGTCGACCTGTAGTGAATGACAATTATATTTGGGTCCAGGTCAATGGCATACCATTGACTGCTAAACTCGACTATGAAATTTTAGACGATGATGTAACTGTTCAAATTAGTGATGAATTTGAAATTACCTCAGATGACAACATTGTTATAATGAGTGTAAGTGCTCAAGATCTTGCAACTACAGTTCTTGGGTATAGAATATTCAATGATATTTTCAACAGAACTCACTTTAAGAGATTATCGAAGAAAGCTACTACATATCTAACAAAGGCTCTTTCATTTACAGATACTGAAATTCATGTTGCTGATGCAACAGTTCTAACTCAACCTATCCCTTCAAGAAAAGTACCAGGGGTAGTTATTATTGATGCTGAAAGAATTGAATTTTTTAAAGTTACCGGTAATGTACTTTCTCAATTACGCAGAAGCACGTTAGGAACAAGTCCAAGTTTTTATTCACAAGAGCTAACTAAAGTAATAGATCAAAGTGCAGACCAAACTATTCCATTTACAGAAACTGTTCTAAAACAAACTCTTTATACAAGCACATTGACTAATGTTTATACAATAAACACTGTAACCAACGTCGATGACTACGGTCATGGAATTACTTTATCAAGAGCTGCATCATATGCAGTTTCTACAGAAGAAATTGACTCAATTAAAGCTGCTCAATATGCAGAAATTGCATTAAAGATGGATGCAGGAAAAATTTCAGTAGATCTTGCCTATGACTTAAATGGCGATGGATTAGTAGATTTGTCTGATGCATTGGCCTATAATACGATTGCTGCTGGAAATAATCCCGGGTTTACTCCTGCATCTACATCAAATTATTTAGATTTATTTGTAAAGACTAGCGTTTCTGCAAATCCTATCAATGCCGTAGATCAAGTGTTAGTTTACTATGGCGGTAGACAACTAAGAAAAGCAGGATTTTATAGACAAGATACAAATATGTCTTATGATAGTCCTGAAATTTTAATTGCAGGAACTACCTCTACTAGTTTGTTATTGCCTATTACTAATGTAGATAATACTGCTTATGTAGTTGAAAATAATAATCAGGTATGGGTTTATAATAATTCTAAAGAAACTAGTGCTATCAATGGATATGTTTACAAAGGATTAAATTATATTCCCCCTGAGTTTACTATCAATACTTCTACTCAACAAATTACATTAAATATTGAGGGAGGACTATCGGACAATATTGAGTTAGTCATAATCAAGAAAGAGTTTTCTCGAAATAACGTATGGAATGATATTGTTAGCGATACTGAAACTGTTTCTCTGCTTGAAAGCACAACTAGTCCGGCAAGATTCTTGCAGTCAGAACCTGCAGAATTACCAGATGTGTACTATTACGGTGGAAGTACAGAATTGACTACCGATGCCGGATTTGCTTTAACTGATATAGATGGCGACCCCCTAGAAGGATTCTAAAAATGACCAGGATTGTAGATTTACAGACTTTAAATACCGCAACAGACCAAACATATTTTGTAGTCGATGACAGTGGTATTACTAAAAAGCTAAGTTATATAACATTGGCTACGTCTGTATCTGAGAATACAACAGCAGGGTATACTGGTAGTCAAGGCGAACCAGGATTTACAGGTAGTTCTGGAAGTGATGGAGCTTTTGGATTTACTGGAAGTACAGGCGGTGTTGGATTTACTGGTAGTCAAGGAATTCAAGGAACAGCAGGATATAACGGTAGTATTGGTTATACCGGTAGCAGAGGAGCAGGATATACCGGATCTACAGGAGCAATGGGTAGTCAAGGCTACCCCGGTTATTGGGGTAGTGTAGGCTACACTGGTAGTTTAGGCTACACTGGTAGTAGAGGAGCGGGATTTACTGGTAGTACAGGCGACCGCGGAGATACGGGATTTACTGGTAGCTCGGGTTTAGGATATTCTGGAAGTGTTGGTCCTATTGGTTATACAGGCTCTGCAAGTGATGTTCCAGGACCTCCAGGTGATCTTGGTTATACTGGTTCTGCAAGTGAAATACCCGGACCTCCAGGAGAACTTGGATATACGGGTAGTGAAGGATTTGGATATACTGGTAGCTTGGGATACACGGGAAGTTTAGGAGTGCGGGGCTATACAGGTAGTTCTGGATTAGGATATAGCGGTAGTCAAGGATATACAGGTAGTTCTGGATTTACTGGTAGTTTTGGTCTTCGAGGATACACAGGTAGCCTAGGAGATTTAGGCCCTACTGGATATACAGGTAGTTTAGGCTACACCGGTAGTCAAGGATTTACAGGGAGTCGAGGAGATACTGGATTTACAGGTAGTACGGGAGGCCTAGGGTACACCGGTAGTTTGGGTTACACTGGTAGTCAAGGATTTGCGGGCAGTAAAGGTTATGCAGGTAGTCTTGGAAATATCGGTTATACTGGCAGTACAGGCCCAACAGGCCCAACAGGCCCTCAGGGATATACTGGTAGCGGGGGTAATACAGGTGATATAGGATTTACTGGTAGTCGAGGATTTACTGGTAGTCAAGGAGATCTCGGACCAACAGGTCCACAGGGTTACAGCGGTAGTGTAGGAAATATAGGATTTACTGGTAGTCAGGGAGATACAGGTTATTGGGGATCTGTTGGATTATCTGGATTTACAGGTAGCTCGGGATATACAGGAAGTGAAGGATACACAGGTAGTGTAGGTAGTCAAGGTAATCCTGGACCACAAGGTCCGGAAGGTTATACTGGTAGTAGTGGAGCAAACGGTTCAACTGGATACACCGGCAGTAGAGGATCCGACGGAACTTCTGTTACTATTTTAGGTTCGGTTGCTTCTTCTGCATCTTTGCCTGGGTATCCGTCGTCTTATGGCGGAAATACTGGAGACGGTTACATTGCCATTGATACTGGACATTTATGGGTATGGAATGGTTCTACATGGGTAGATGCTGGAAATATTTCGGGACCTACAGGTCCTACAGGGTATTCCGGAAGCATAGGCGGATTAGGATATACCGGGAGCTCAGGAGAGTCTGGATTTACAGGTAGTTCGGGGCTTGGTTATACAGGTAGCGTAGGGTCCCCTGGATATCCAGGTCCACAAGGACCTACAGGATATACTGGTAGCGCTGGATATACTGGTAGTGTAGGTTACACAGGTAGTGGAGGAATTGGATATACTGGTAGTGCAGGTAATCCAGGTTTTCCTGGCCCACAAGGGCCTCAGGGAGATATTGGCTATGCTGGTAGCAGAGGATACTCTGGAAGTTTAGGATTTACAGGTAGTAAAGGTGATGACGGTAATCCGGGATTAAATGGTCCGCAGGGATATGCAGGAAGTGCAGGATTTACTGGAAGTATAGGAAGTGCAGGATTTACTGGAAGTATAGGCGATCTTGGATTTACTGGTAGTCAAGGAGTTCAAGGCGATACAGGCGGCAAAGGTGAACCGGGTTTTACAGGCAGTGCCGGTAATAATGGTACTAATGGCACCGATGGTTATACTGGTTCGGTAGGAAGTGATGGATATTGGGGTTCGGTAGGCTATGCTGGTTCACAAGGAGATCAAGGATATACCGGAAGTGTGGGCTACTATGGATCAGTGGGATTTACAGGAAGTGTTGGTTCGATTGGATATTGGGGTTCAGTAGGATACACTGGATCTACTGGAGATACAGGACCACAGGGTCCGCAGGGATATACAGGAAGTCAGGGAAATACTGGAGATACAGGACCACAAGGCCCGCAAGGTAATACAGGAGACACCGGATTCACAGGTAGCATCGGTGCTCAGGGCTACTCGGGAAGCGTTGGATATTTTGGTAGCGCAGGAAGTACCTGGTATAGTGGCGGAACTCTGCCTAGTATTTCTACTGGCAACCTGGGAGATTTTTATTTAAACACAGCTACAAACGATGTATTTGTAAAGGCTTTAGAAGACATTAGATCTTCTAAAACAATAACAATAGCTGGCGATGTTGTTACAACAAGCACTCGTGCAAAATTTGGGAACCAAAGTATATATTTTCCAGACGGAATTGGGGATTATCTAAGTTTAGAAGATTCTTCAGATTTCCAATACGGCACAGGTGACTTCACTGTAGAAGGTTGGATATATTTAGATACCGTTGGCAAAACTCAACGTTTATATTATAAAGGATCGACTTCCGGTAGTACACTTAGAATAACCATTACCGCAGCTAATTTATTACAGGTAAACGTTGCTGGATCTACTCTAGCGTCAAGTACGGCAGTTGTTTCCGGATCGTGGCAACATTTCAGTGTTACTCGAGTAGGCGGAATGATGGCATTGCACATCGATGGTATTTTATCTGCCTGGGCTGACGGATATACTGGCAATGTAACAAACACTGGTACAGTATACATAGGCGGCCTAGCAGGAAGTCCTACAGATTCTTTAATGGGAAATTTAGATAGTTATAGAATTAGTAACTTAGCTCGTTATTCTACTTCTTCTTATACAGTTTCCACAACACCGTTTGTAAATGACACTGCTACTGTTCTTTTAATATTAGGTGAAACAAGCATTAGCGATAGTGTGGCAACTCCAATATGGTCAACTTCGACAAATATTGGAGTTAGCGGTAATACAGCGTTTGCAATAACTAATACAACAGAATCTACATCAACTAATACAGGAGCATTGACCGTCAGTGGCGGCGTTGGCATTGGTGGCAATCTAAGTGTTGGCGGACAGATTGTTACTCGTGTTGGAACAACTAATTCTCCTTCGATTAGATTAGATCCTGCTACTACGCAGACTGGTTTTGTAGCAGGTGCGGCTTCTGTATCGGGCGACACGATTGATGCAGTAGTTACTGGTTCACTTATTACTAGAACAAATTCTAGCGGATTCCAAATATTCACTGATGGAAGTCCAGGTGGAACATGTTCTCTTGCTGTAGGTAGCTATGGCTACGGAGGACTATTTTCTTCAGGTATCAGTTATATAGGAATCAACTGGGCTAATACTCACGTAGCATCTTTCTATGCAGCAGGAACATCATCGACATCTACAACAACCGGTGCGTTGGTTGTAAATGGCGGTGTCGGTATTGGTGGGAATTTAAACGTCGGTGGGAATATTTCTGTCAACAACAATCAGGCGGTCAACGGTCCTGCATTTTCAGCGTACCCGGATTCAGGAGTTCAACAGACTATTACTTCTGGATCACAACAGAAAGTATTATTCCAACTAGAAGATTTTGACACTAATGGAAATTTTGCCAGCTCGAGATTTACACCTACTGTTGCAGGTTATTATCAACTAAATGCCGCAGTTCGCATAAGCGGCACTATGGGCACTGGTGAAAGCATGTTAGTTATTTGGAAGAACGGATCAGAGTATAAGCGTGGATGGAATGCCAGTGGTACAGAAGTAGGTGCTAATTTCTTTGGTATGGGAGTCAGTACCATAGCTTATGCTAACGGCACTGGTGATTATTTTGAAGTCTATATTCAGCAGGGCAGTGGTGGAAATAGGGATATTACTGTTGCTGGCGGAAACATTACATGGTTCAACGGATGTATGATACGAGGAGCGTAATCTGTATGACCAATAAATACACTAATAACCCCAAAGGATTTTAAGAAATGCCACAAGTAACCCAGCTGCCGATTATATCAACAGCTACAGATCAAACCTACTTTATAGTAGTAGATAATAAGCTATCTAAACGTCTAAGCTATAATGCCTTTCCTAATAGTTTTAAAGGCTACACCGGGTCTGTTGGTCAAGGCATACAAGGTAATGTGGGTTATACAGGATCTAGAGGAGTTCAGGGGTTTACAGGATATGACGGATCTAGAGGTGACACTGGAAATCAGGGCGATATGGGATTTACTGGTTCTCGAGGTCTTGAAGGATTTACAGGTTCGAGAGGTATTCAAGGACAGGGTGGGTATACAGGCAGTCAGGGAACTGGATTCTCTGGTAGTACAGGATTTGCTGGTAGTTTAGGGTATACAGGAAGTAGAGGGCAATCGGGCGGTCTAACTGTTACTGTAACAAACTCGGGCGGCGGAACTTATTTGCTCAACGGTGAGCATAACCCTAATTTGACACTGGCTCGAGGGTTTAATTATTATTTTGAAGTTGATGCAGCAGGATGTCCTTTTTGGATTGTAACAACTCCCGGGGGCGATCCTAGTTTTGCCTACGCTGATGGAATCACTAACAACGGAGTTGAAATAGGAACAATAGCATTTTCTGTGCCATTAGATGCTCCTAACGCATTGTATTATAGAAATCCAAATGCTCCTTCAATGAACGGAACATTTTTTATATCGGACATTGGAAGAGGTTATTCTGGTAGTAAAGGTGATGCTGGCGGATACACTGGAAGTAGGGGTTATGCAGGAAGTCAAGGAGACCCCGGTGGATATACCGGTAGTCAGGGTATTCAAGGCGAGTTTGGCTACACAGGAAGTTTAGGTTATTCGGGTAGCAAAGGATACACAGGATCTGCAAGCACGATTCCGGGATATAACGGAAGCAAAGGATTTACAGGCAGTAAAGGAGATCCGGGAGGATATACTGGATCTGTAGGATTCACAGGTAGTGAAGGATTTACGGGTAGTAAAGGAGATCCGGGCGGATATACCGGATCTGTAGGATATTGGGGATCGAGGGGATTTACTGGTTATACTGGTAGTTCTGGACTCACTGGAAGATTAGGTTACACAGGTAGTGCAGGAGCGTATGCTGCATTAGGTTATACAGGCAGTAGAGGAGACGTTGGTAGCAAAGGATATACCGGAAGTATTGGAGCTCCGGGATTTGTAGGAAGTCAGGGAGACCCCGGTGGCTACACAGGAAGTGTAGGAGACTTTGGATACACAGGTAGTGCTGGATATACTGGTAGTCAAGGAGAAATAGGTTATACTGGTAGTATTGGAATTAGAGGATATGACGGTAGTGTAGGGTATGTTGGTAGTCAGGGAGATCCGGGATACAACGGAGAAATGGGATTTACCGGTAGTGAAGGTTATACAGGTTCAATAGGCTATACCGGTAGTGCAAGTTCTGAAGTAGGTCCACAAGGACCACACGGCTACACAGGTAGCCTTGGTTATACAGGTAGTGCTGGATATACTGGTAGTGCAAGTTCTGAAGTAGGACCGCAAGGACCTAGTGGATACACAGGTAGTGCTGGATATACTGGAAGTGCTATAGTAGGTTATACTGGTAGTGCAAGTTCTGAAGTAGGACCGCAAGGACCTAGTGGATACGCAGGAAGTCAAGGATTCACTGGTAGTGCTGGATATACTGGTAGTGCAAGTTCTGAAGTAGGACCACAAGGACCGTTAGGGTACACAGGTAGTCTTGGTTATACAGGTAGCGCTGGAGCCGATGGTGTAGGAACAACTGGTTTTACAGGAAGTGGCGGCTCATTAGGATTCACTGGTAGCTCAGGTTTACGAGGGTACTCAGGGAGTGCAGGGTACTCGGGAAGTGCAGGTTTAGGTTATTCTGGATCTACAGGATTCACAGGAAGTGTAGGATATGTTCAAACCCTTGCTAACGGAACTTATACTGTCGGAGTTCTTTATGCAAACACGCTAACAGTAACTGGTGTAGGCGCAGCAACTATTTCTTCAGGTAATGATCTTCGTTTACAAGCCGTAGGTCAAATTACTGTAAATGCTCCGTTTGTTTTAACTACATCAACTACGGCCAATTTGAGTGCGTTGTCTGCAATTACTCAAGTTGGTGCGTTTGTCTACGTAACAGATGCTTCAGGCGGAGCCCAACCTTGTTTCTACGATGGTACAAATTGGAGACAGGTAACTGATAGGACTTCTATAGCATAATATGGAACATTTAAGATATTTTGTTGTTGTCAATGATCCAGCTGATAAAGAACAGATCTGTAATGAATTAAAAAGTCAAGACGGTACTGATCATATTCCAGACAGGTCTGTATCTCCAGACGACGAAATGCCGTGGAGTGAATACAATTCTATATTTTTATTGACTGAGCAAGAGGCTGAAACTTTAAAAACTGATCCTAGAGTTCGAGATGTCCATAGAGATCCTGCAGATCTAGGAATAAGACCAAAAATTCGAGGATATCGTACCGGTAACTTTGAGAGGGCCGCTGCGGCCCCCCAAGCAGATTCAAAAAATTGGGGATTGATACGTTCCATAAATGCAACAAATTCATACGGAATATCGTCAACTACAGATAAATGGTATACTTATAATTTAGATGGAACGGGCGTTGATGTTATTATAATGGATACCGGTGTTGATCCATACCATCCAGAATTTGCAGTAAACGCAGATGGGTCAGGCGGCACGAGGGTTGTAAATCATGATTGGACACAATATGGTATTATTACCAGCATTCCTACAGGCGGGTTTCTAGGTGATTGTGATGGGCATGGCTCAAATGTTGCTAGTATTATTGCTGGCAATACAAACGGTTGGGCCGCAGGCGCTAAAATATATTCTTTACGTATAGTCCCCGGTACAGGTGGAACAGAATACGATATGACAGATGGGAGAATACTAGGATTAGTTAGCGAATTTCAAGCATGGGGAACTATCAGAGCTTTTCATAATGCTAAGCCGGTAGATCCAACAACAGGTTACAAAAGACCTACGATTGTAAATTGTAGTTACGGATATTTTACAAACTATACTCCTGTATTATCTTCAATAACTCACAGAGGAGTTACTTATACTACTAATACTACTTCTGGGTTGTACGGTACAATAGGAGTAAATGTTGAAGCAAATTATGGAGGGTCTCATGGACAGAGATATTCTGCATATGATGCAGAAGTAGCTTCTACTGTAAACATTGGAGTTATTGTAGTAGGCTCTGCAGGAAATGACACTCATAAGATAGATGTGTCTGGCGGTTTGGATTACAATAATTATTGGACAAGCAGCGGCGGTTTTAATTATTATTATCATAGAGGGGCTACTCCTGTTGCAGCAGATGGTGTAATTTGTGTAGGATGTATCGGCGCTGTTACAAACGGGTCTGGAGTTGAACATAAGAGACAATTTAGTAGCACAGGTCCTCGAGTTGATATTTGGGCTCCCGGAGATCAAATTATGGGTGCTTATTCTAACAATTACTATACAGGAGCTCCAGTATATGATTCTAGAAGTACTGTTTCAACTTCTTCAGGAGCATCGTATTACATGCAGAAAATATCTGGAACAAGCCAAGCAGCCCCTCAAGTTGCAGGAGTATTGACACTTTTGGCGCAACTAAGGCCTAACATAACTCCTACAACTGCTAAATCTTGGCTATTGGCAACCGCAGCATCTTGGGATGTAGATACTGCGTATTATGGGGGAACATCTGGCACCTATACAAATTTTGCTAGTTTACAAGGGTCTGCAAGCAAGTCTTTATATATGCCTTACAACTCTTCTGCTACTATGCTAGTATCTACACCGTAATGGGCTGAATAAATTCTTGATAAATACCTTATTGGAACACCAGAAAATGACTAGTCAACAACCACAAACAGTAAAACAACCTGAACAGAAGCCTAACGAAAAGGCAGGTGTAAGTGTTCAAGGACACATCAAGATTTTTGATCCTCAAACAAAGGAAGTCTATGTGGATAAGCGAAATGCTATTCACTACGAAAATTTTTCAGTTGCATTAGCACGTAGTTTGAGTAATCAAGGTTATGGAACTATTGCAGAAATGGCGTTTGGAAATGGCGGAACTCGTGTTGACGAAACTGGAATTATTACATATTTGACGCCAAACGTAGTCGGTACTAATGCAAGTTTATATAATCAAACATATTATAAGACTGTTGATGCAAGACAAGCAAGTGACCTAGATCCAGCACGTAATTTCATGGAAGTTAGACATGTTTTAGGTACAAGTTATTCGGATATTTTAGTTAGTTGCTTACTAGATTTTGGTGAGCCTGCAGGGCAACAAGCATTTGATAATGCTACAAACACAGATGGGTCTTTTGTATTTGATGAATTAGGGCTGCGGGCGTATAGTCCAGATGGTGCGGGACTGGGAGATTTGCTAACTCATGTAATTTTTCACCCAGTGCAGAAATCATTAAACAGAATGATTCAAATTGATTATACAGTAAGAGTTCAAAGTCTTACAATTGGAAGCTAATTATGGCGTATACATTAAAGTTTTCAGATCCAACGAAACTGACACAGGTTACTGTGCCAGATATGCCTCCTGGTATCAACAACATTGATACCAGTATTAGCCTAGTAGGTAAAGGTTATCCTAACTACGGATTAAAAATTGCAGAAAATTTCCTTCATATGTTGGAGAATTTTTCTAGTCCACTGCCTCCAGAAAACCCAATTGAAGGACAGTTGTGGTATGATACTAGCGATCCTACTCATAAAGTTCTAAGAGTTATGGATGGTACAGCGACTAGTACTCGCTGGCCTAGCGCAAGTGGTATATATCAACAGGCTACTGATCCTAGAGATACAGGCTATGGCGGCCTGAAAGTCGGTGATATATGGGTTGATACAGCAAGTAATCAATTAAAGATATTTAATTCCAACGATTGGACACTAGTAGGTCCAGATGCGTCTAGTTCTATTACCGGACCTGTTCCTAAAAAAATAACAGATACATTAGGAAGCGACCATTGGGTAATCTTGAATTATATTGACGGTAATGTAATGTCAATTATATCGTCGGACAATTTTACTCCGCAAACAGTTATCTCTGGGTTTACATCAATTAGAAAGGGAGTAACTGTTCCTTTAACTGGTACATTTTTCGGTACTGCTAACGCCGCAACCTCGTTAGAAATAAATTCTATCAAATACTCTGCGGCTAATTTTTTAAGAAAGAACGATCAATCTGGTACAGGACAAGTTATTACTGGAAAAGTAGTCTATCAAACTCCATCTGATCAAGTGGGTTCTGTGGGCAGAGACGGTGTTATTATCAATACCGGAGACTCTACGGACTTCATTCAACTGTTAAAATACGGCAGCAATGCGGTATTGTTAAATTATAAACAAGGTGGAAAGATTGTATTCCAAACAAAACCGTCTACTTCAAGCACATTAGAAGAAACTCTAACTATTGAAAGTAAAAAGGTTGCTATCAACACTACAACTAATGCCTTGTCTCCTACGCTGGACGTCTACGGAACTGTTAGAATTTTAAATACGCTAACAATGTCATCAACTGCGTCGGCGGCCATATCAGTTGCTGGCGGAGTTAGTGTGTCCAAGAGCGTTTCTATAGGCGCAAACCTATTAGTCTCGGGCATTACAACTTCTACTGGAGCATTAAATGTAGGAACATCTGTTGGATCTGGGGCTATTATTGTTCCAAATAATACAGGAACATATGACATTGGTTCTCCTACTATGCCTTTTAGAAATTTATATGTTTCGGGTATATTGGCTTCTACAGGAACGGTCATATATGGATCGATATCTGGAAATGCTTCTGGATTAAAAAATGCATCTACATTTAAACTGCAAGGGCAGGTAACTGCTACATCATTCCTTTTTGCAGGAACGGGCACCGAAGCAACCTTTAATACTACTCTTACAACTGATGCTATCGATAGTCAAACTCGAATAAACACAGGGTCTGATTCGATAACCCTACTTGCTATAGATACTTCTACAACTGCGGTATATACTGGTGTTGCAAAGATTAGTAGAAAGTCTTTGCTCGGCGATATTTCGTTCCCGGGCATAATTTCTCCATATGGCGGAGCAACTGCACCAACTGGATGGTTGTTATGCGACGGAACTAGTTATACAACATCTACCTACTCTGCATTGTATGCTGTTATAGGATACAATTATGGCGGTAGCGGGTCTTCATTTACTGTTCCTAACCTAACTGGAGTAACAACTGCGGTAGGCGGCTTTGCTGTAAGATATATTATAAAGACATAAAATGGCATATACAATATTAAACACCGATGGAACCACACTGTTATTACTAGCAGATAACACAGTAGATGAGTCTACGACAAGTTTATCACTAGTTGGTAAAAATGTCAGCGGATATGGTCAATATATAAACAATAATTTTATTAAAGTTTTAGCAAATTCTGCAAATACGCAAGGTAGTCCTCCAAAGACTCCGTTGATAGGTCAGTTATGGTATGATACAACAGCTAGAAGATTAAAGATTTATGATAATGGTTTTAAAGCAGTTGGAGGAGCAATCGTGGCTGCTGAAAATCCCGGAACCCTTACAACAGGGGATTTATGGTGGGATACAACAAACAACCAATTAAAAGTTTACAGTGGTGCTACTGTTTATACTATTGCTCCTGCATTTCCTAAAGCTGTTGGCGAAAACGGATGGGTCTTACCCAACATTACCGTAAATGATGATACTAATATTCCTCAACAGATCACATTTATGAAAAATTATGGTCAAGTTGTTGGAGTAATTTCTAATACAGAATTTGATTTAAATGTTCAAGATTCTGTAGCGTATTTTAATACAACTACAACTGCAACTATTGTTAGTGGACTTACTGTAAACGGGGATATTCGAGTTACTGGTCAGATTTCTAATAAACATTTAACCACTGATGTTGACATAGAACATATTGCTGTGTTTACATCTTCTGTAGTTACCTACACCGAGTATCTATATCAGAATCAGAAGATTAGATATATTTTGCAAGGAATGTTTCCTATATTAGCTGATGGGTCAGTTGGGGAAGTTGGAGTTCCTATAGGATCAGAAGCTAGGGTATTATGTCAATATGCTAATCCTGCAAAGGGTGTTCAAGTTAGAAAATTCAAAGTAGTTGACCAACCTGGCACAGGTGTAAGCTGGCAACCTTATGAAGTTTATACATATTCTACATCTACATTTGGTGCAACTAAGGCCAATGTGATGTACGACTATAGAGTTTAAGGATTAGATAATGGGATATGAAATAAACAAGACCAACGGCGAAACGCTAACCATTGTCGAAGATGGTCTAGTAGATACTTCAGTATCTAGTATAACTCTTATTGGTCGAAATGTTGTAAATTACGGTGAGATACAGAATGAGAACATGTTTCATATGCTAGAAAACTTTGCATATGATTCCGAACCTCCAAATAAGATTGTTGGTCAATTATGGTTTGATACATCTTCAGGGAAAAATCAATTAAAAGTTTATAACGGAACAGCTTGGCAAGTTCTTAGTTATATTTCATATGCATCTACTTCTACTAATGCAACTTTAGAAGGAAACTTATGGTTTGATTCTGTAAACAAACAATTATATATTAGTCGAGGAGTAGGTCAAGGATTTGATTTAATTGGGCCAGAATCTGCGAATGGATTTGGAACCACTAAGTTTGCTTCTGCCACTATACCTGATACAGATAATATTTCTAGACCAATTATCAAAATAATAGTTGATAGTGAAGTTTTAGGTATTATTAGTAAAGATGATTTCAGTATCAACCCCGTGTACGCCATCTCTGGATTTCCTTATATCTATAGGGGAGTAACTTTTAAGAACGGGGATACTAGCAGTTTAAAATTATTTGGACTTTCCGAGTATTCTACTAATTCTGTAAATTTAAGATCTGAAAATGGTACAGAATACTTGTCTGCATCTACTTCATCTTTTGTTTCCTCAATCGTTCAGCGAGATTCGAGCGGTGGTTCGACTCTCAATAAATTAAAAGTATCTACTATTGAACCTAATTCTTCTTTTGGAATTATTGGCGGGGCTTGGAGAGTTAGTGCAGGATTAGAACCGTCCGGTGATGGTGTTTATCTAGGAAATGAAAATCGAAGATGGAGCACAATTTATTCATCTTATGGAAATATAAATGAATTGTTTACTCAATCGTTATATTCAACAACATCTACATCTAATACTGCAAACTTCACCGATCTAATCGATAGCTACGGAACGTCAATTGGTCAGTTTGATAAAGATGGTACACTTTCTTCAAATTCCGATGCTAAATTAGCAACACAGAAGGCTTTAAAAACTTATATTGATGCTGCGGTTCAAGCCGAAGTTCAAAATAGAATTGCCGCAATCAATACAGTTACAAATAGAATTGACAATTTTGGTTATCCTATTCCTACCGGTACAGTATTTTATCTTGCATCTTTAACAGTTCCTACTGGATATATTATTGCTGATGGCTCATTTGTTAGCAAAGACCAATATTATAACTTATATATTGCACTCGGTGGTGAAGCTAATCCCTACGGCGGAGTTACAAGCACAACATTTAAGTTACCTGATCTCCGAGGTGAATTTATTAGAGGCTGGGATAGTGGTAGAGGATTAGACGCAGATAGGGTATTTGCTAGTACTCAAAATTCAGCAAACTTGTCTCATAATCACGGAATGCCAGGTGACGATCAGCTTACATTTGCTAACGGATATGCTGGGTGGACTTCGAGATCGAGGGGTGGTTTTCCATATGATGCAAGATCCGTTTATGGCGGTGGGGGAAATATCTGGAGCACAACAGATGAAGGTACTACAGAATCTCGTCCTAGAAATATTGCTCTGCTTCCTGTAATCAAATATTAAAGGTTTAATAATGCCATATATTTTAAATAAAACAAACGGAAATGCATTAGTTACAATCAGCGATGCTTCTGTCGACATTTCAACAAGTTTAACATTTGTCGGAAGAAATTATTCCGGATATGGAGAAATTGTAAATGAAAATTTCTTACACCTATTAGAAAATTTTTCTAATACTAAAGCACCTTCGGCACCTATACTTGGACAGCTATGGTTCGATTCTAGTTCAGATAATAAAAGACTCAATCTGTGTTATGACGGTAAAAATTTTAAAGGAATCGCTAATATTAGAGTTCAAGCATCTACGCCCGATTCTTCAATTCGAGGAGATTTATGGTGGGATTCGTATAATCAGCAGTTAAAGGCATTTGATGGAACAGTTTATCAAATAGTAGGCCCTGCAAATTCTGCGGTAGCTAAATCTTCTTGGGTGTCGGCTGAAGAATATATTCAAGAAGAAGAGACTACAGCCTATGCAGTTTTAAAAGGTGACATTGGAACTAACCCGGTAGTAGTAGTTTCAAAAGAAACATTTACTCCTTTAACAAGTTCAGATTTGTATGCTAACTTTAAAAGTGTAAAACGCGGTTTGACAATTGCCGGGGCTGACGCAGTTACTGGTTCTTCTACCGCAACTGGTTATCTATTTTGGGGAACAGCGGCAGAATCTTTAGTAGCTACCACTGCAACAAATTTAACTATTACACAAACTGCATCGGGGACATATTATCTTCCATTAGTATCGACTTCGACGGGCAGGCTATCTGTATTTTCTAGCCCCGGAATTTCTTATGATGCCTCAACTGATATTCTATATGCAACTTCGGTGAGTGCTAAATTTGCAGATTTGGCAGAAAGATATGAAGCTGATGCTGTTTATGAAGTTGGCACAGTTCTTATATTAGGTGGAGAGAAAGAAGTTACAACAACTAGCAGATTTGGAGACACTAGAGTTGCAGGTGTTGTGAGTAAAAACCCTTCATATCTAATGAATTCTGAAGCAGGAACAGACGAAACTCATCCGGCTATTGCATTGAAAGGTCGAGTTCCTTGCAAAGTGGTAGGAAAAGTTTCTAAAGGAGATTTACTAGTAACAAGCACTAGACCCGGATATGCTGTTGCTACTACACATCCTGATAATGGTACAGTCATCGGTAAGGCGATCGGAAGCCAAACAGAAGGAACTGGTGTTGTAGAAATTATGGTTATTTAAACAGCCATCGGAGCTTTAATAGCTTCGTGGCTTTTATAATCAACAAGTTCTATATCGCTCATTTCAAAATCAGTAATAACCTCTATCTCAGAATTTAACTTCAATTCTGGCAATGGTAGAGGTTTTCTACTAAGTTGTTCTTTAACCTGTTCGATGTGATTCTCGTAGATATGAGCATCGCCTAATGTAATAATTAGTTCGCCGACTTCAAGATTGCATACTTGTGCAATCATATGTGTGAACAATGCATAGCTCGCAATGTTAAAAGGCACTCCAAGAAACATGTCAGCAGAACGTTGATACATTTGACAACTCAGTTTTCCATTGTTGACATAAAACTGTGCCATCATGTGACAAGGAGGCAGAGCCATTAGGTCAAGTTCCCCGGGATTCCATGCTGTGATAACATGTCTGCGACTATAAGGATCAGTTTTAATACCGTCTATTAGTTCTAATAACTGATCATGATTTTGAAGAACAACCTTGTTTACACGAATTAAAGGTTTACGCCACCTGCGCCACTGCACTCCATAAACACGACCCAGGTCCCCTGGGTGTCGTTGCAAGCGTTTATTGACCCAATAATCTGCCTGTGCATTATCAGTCCAAATGGTTTTCTTGTCCGAATATCTTTCGCCGTGTAATATTTCTCTTAGACGATATTCGTCTCCACTACCTTCGATAAACCAAAGCAATTCACTAACACAGGCTTTCCATGCTAATTTTTTAGTTGTTATCGCAGGAAACCCTTCAGTTAAATCAAACCGCATTTGTACACCAAATTTACTTATGGTACCGATACCTGTTCGATCAGGGCGACGATCTCCTGTTTCTAAAATATCTTTTAATGCAGTTAGGTATGATAGTTCGGAATGACTCATCTAATGTATTCTGTAATTTTAAATGGAACAGGTTCTGAGAATGCGATAAGTTGATTTATTTTTGAAAAATTGTCTCTAACATATTGCATATTAAAAAATCTATCACTGGGGTAATCGTGATCAATTTCAGTAATATAAAATCTTTCTATCTTATCCAAGCATTGATTGTATACGTCCTCGCCGCCGATGATAAAAATATTTTTGTCTTGATATTCTGTTTGGCAAAATACTAAAGCAGTGTCTAGGTCTGAAAATGTATGATCAGCTTCACCTTGATTAGAATAATCTGTTGTTTTTGACAATACAATGTTTATTCTATTTTCTAGGATGTTACTTAAACTTCTCCATGTATTGGATCCCATGATGACAACATGACCTGAAGTTAGTGCTTTAAAAAATCTAAGGTCGTCGTGCAATTTGGGCCATGGTAAAAACCCATCGAGCCCAATGCCGTTGTTTTTTTCTACAGCAACTACACCGCAGATCATGCTTCTACTTCGGCGGCTTTCTTTTTGCTCTTAGGCGGATCAATTGAATCTGCCTGCTTACGCAATGCCTGCGCCTGCTTAAATAGAGCATCTGCTCGACTACGCATTTCTGCAGGAGTCAATTCGAACCCGTTGCTACGAGTTGTATCTTCTGTTAAAACTTCTTCAGATACTGTTTGCTTTTGTGTTTCTTTTTTAGCAGGTTTATTCTTGGTATTTCCGTCGGTTACTGCAAGATCTTCTAACGATACGCCCTTTTGTTCCGCAATAATATTATTCAATTCATCTAATTGAACATTAGTATTAGGCGTAGGTGTTACAAGTACTCCGTCTGTTGGAACTTTTTTGAGCATTCCTCTTGTATGAAGCCACTCTAACATATTACTACCGTCCGGGAACTTTCTCACCGAAAGAACATCTGCCAATTCATTGGCTTGCTGGGCACTGTTTTCTTGTACCAAACTCATCAAAGAATCATGGTATGTATCTCCAAGAGCATTAGTACCGATAACTAATGCACTATAGGGATCTCCTGGCAAAGTTCGATATGCAATAACGACCTTTGCACCATTATTTTTCATTTTACCCACATGTTTCATGTGTTTCTCCTTTAAGCGGCTGGCGCTTGTTCTGCGGCGTTTTCTTCAGTTTTCTGAGGAGCTACAGCATTTAGAAAAGCATTGACCCGATCAAATGTTGCACCAACTGCGCTCATTTCGTTTGCGGCAAATGCACCTCGGCGAACAGCAACATCAACGATTGAACGTAAATTTTGCAGATCAGTAATACTTAGTTCCGGATGATTAGGAGCTTCTCCGCCTACTGGGGTACTGGCTTGTGCTTGGTTTTCCATTTATAGTTTTCCTTTATGATTTGTGTAAGTATGGGCATCCTAAAGTTAGCATAGTAATTTCTTTAGGATCTTCTATACCAATTTCTATTGCTTCTGTTATTTTTTTACTAGCATCTACAATGAAATTTTTCTTTATTGCATATCTACTATTTAAGTTATAGTTGATCCAGTGGTCTAAAAGTTTGATATCAATTTTAGGATTATCGATATAAATTTTAGAAAAGTGCTCTGGAATGAATCTCAATTTTCTGAGATTCAGAGCACTTAGTGGATTTACTTCACCTCTATTCAAAGACATGGTTATTTATAATGTGCAGTTTGTCCAAACGGAGCAATAATAGAGTCGTTTCCGTGTACGATAAAGAGTGTATCGCAATAGTCGTCATCACCCCAACTTCCGCAAGGATATCCGTCAGTGAACATGATGAATTTTTTAGGAACAATATCCTGATCTTTCATGAATTCCCAGTTAGCTTCGAAGGCAGTACCACCACCGCCCTTTACTTTATAATCCATGATTTCGTCTGCGGTATCTCCGGTAAATTGTGCATAATTATAGACGTCGGTATCAAAACACCAAATATCCAATTTGAAGTCTTTGTATTCGTCCATGATACCTTTGACCTCGCTAAGGAAGTCCATAGCCTGACTATCTGAGATACTTCCGCTCATGTCAATGGCTACACTAACGTCAATGGTTTCTTCGTTCATCATACCGGGCAATATTGCACCGCAATGCTGACTCTTGCGATTAGGACGGCTAAAGCTAAAATTGCTCTTGAAGATACTTTGGATGCTCATACGAAGCAATTGACGCCAGTCCATTTTTGGCTCAGTAAAGTCTTTGATTAGGCGTGCAACACCTGCCGGAATTTTTCCAGCACCTGCTGATTGAGCCGCCGCTACCATAGCTTCTTTAATTTCATCCCGGATCTGTTTCTTTTCTTCAGCGGTAAGTTTTGGACGACCTTTGCCTTCTTTTTCTTCTCCGTCACCTTCTCCGTCACCTTCTCCGTCAAGGTGTTCGTCTAATAGTTCACCTAACGAGGAGATGTCAATCTTGATAGCATTCTTTTCGATTTCTTCGTAGATTTGTTCGTATGACCAACCCCGATATTTGTTATCTTGAAAGATTTTGATAAAGTTAGGCACCTCACCGATGCGCTCATCTTTAAGAATTTGATTTGCGGCATAGTCTGCGGCGATATTACTCAGTTGGGGGTCTCGATGTTCACGACGTCCCATGTGGTCAAAAACATTATGTAAGACCTCGTGTGCAAATCCAAATTCGCATTCTTTAGGAGTCAGCCGATGGACAAAATCGTTACTGTAGTAAAAATTACGACCATCAGTGGCAAGAGTAGAACACCAATCGCTAGCATCAATTAGTTTTAGTCGAGTGGCAAGATTACCGAAGAAAGGATGGCGTAGCAACAATCCGACACGAGCCGTAATAAGTTTTTCTACAATTTTGTGTTTTTCTGCTTGAGAAAATTCACGCTTTTCAATTTTGTTACTTTTTGTAGCAGTGGTATTTTTAGTTGACATAGGAACTTCCTTTGCTGTACATACTTTATTATATATTCATTTTAACTCAAATGCAAGTAAAAAGGCCCTTGCGGGCCTTTTTTTATTCCATTGCTTGGATAATGAACTTGCCGTATTTTTCATGGAATTCGTCAAAATTCTTGAGCTTACTAGCATCAAAAGGCAGTTGATAGTTAGTCAATGCAACTTTAGCTCCCATAACAACTAGTTCTGTAGGAAAGTTCCCCATCATAAAACCAAAGAAGTTATCTGCCATTTCATCCCAGTCTTTGGCTTTTTTCTGATTAGCAGTTTGAAGCTCGTAGCACATTGAAATAGTCAAAGAGTACATTGCAGAAATTTCTTTAATGTCACACTTCTTGACTTTACCTGCTAGAATATCTTCTGGCTTAGGCATTTGTTTGGCAACTTTTCGGTGTGCCATAAACTTGACAGCAAGACCTTCGCCAACGGCACCTGAAACCAGATCAGTTAGTGTATTCTCGGGCAGGTCGTCGTCGCCGAGTAGTTCACTAACAAACGACCAAGAGCGGGGTGTAGCAAATGCACGTGAGCTAGATTTTGGATCAAAATCATACAGGTCTTGTTTAGCAAAAGAAATATAACCAACGACTTGTTCGTGAATACGATTCACAGTAGCCCAGTTTAGCCAATCTTCAAAGTCATGTTTGAGTTCAATGTGAACAAATCGGTTAGCCAATGGACTAGGCATACGATAAGTAACACCCTTGTCTGCCTCGCGGTTACCTGCGGCAACAATGCTAACACCTTTAGGTAGTACGTAAGTACCGACTCGACGATTCAATACTAGCTGGAATGCCGCCGCCTGAGTAGCAGGAGCCGCAGAGTTCAATTCATCTAAGAACAAGATTGCGGTAGATTCCGGGTCAGTAGGAAGTTCTGCCGGAGGAGCCCAGGTCATAGTCTTACTATCAGAATTGTAATAAGGGATACCTTTGATGTCAGTGGGTTCCCAAAGGCTTAGACGAACGTCGATGACCTCTCGTTCAAATTCTTCTCCGATTTGTTTTACAATGTCGGACTTGCCAATACCAGGGGGGCCCCACATAAAAACAGGGCGTTTGATTTTAATACACTTACGAAGAGCACGTTTAGCTTCGTTGGGTGTAACGGAACGGTTCGTTGAAATTTCTGCCATTTTGCTTCCAAAAAAGTTAGGATTTAATACTGATCAAACATTGCTTCAGTATGTATAGATTATACAGGAATTCTAATGCCCTGTCAATCTGATAGCTTATTTGCCTTAGCTCTAACGTATCTTTCTATGTTGCCAGAAAACAACACTAATTGGACAGCCACTTTATCATTGAAAACATGGATTTCTTTAGATGTGATATAAAATGGGCAATTGATAAGTTGATCAAACCAAATTAAAACTTGGTTGGTAACTGTAATGGGTTTTTCAAATCGGATTTTATGTGATTTAATTCCTGCTTGTTGCAGACAATTAAATCCTTGTTCTGTTAGGCGAAGTCCGCCCTTTTGCTTTGAACGAGTGCTAAACCACCAAGTTGGGATAGTCTTTTTAACTCGTTCGTCATCTGGAGTAATTCCTTGGAGTTCTAAGACTTTTTTGGTGATTTCAATCTTTTGATTCATTGGTTATTTTTTCTCCAGTAACCAATTTAAAAACAGAAAAATCTTTTGTATTGAAAAGTTTATTGAGTTTTTCAGCAAGATTAAATGCATGTCCGCTATTTGAAAAACTAACTTTTTTATATTTTGGGCCTAATTGCTGTGCTACTAGACTGCCAGTTTTTAGGTTGATCGGTTTATCTTGATAAAAGACCGCCCAAATTGCATCGGCTTCCAATACCTGTTCTGTTTTGTAATTTTTTTTATTAGTAACTTCTAAAAGTACTTTGGGCTTCGGTCTGCTCATATACGCATGTCTCCAAATATATGCGTATATATTTATTATAAATTTAAAAATTCCCCCCATCCATTTTTACTTGGATGCTCGCCGATTGTTCCCCGGCAGTTGCTACAATTTTATCCATTTCTCCTGCAAGCCGGGTCATGACAATACTAAGGCTATTTTGTAAATCTGTGACCTCTTTTATAGTCAAAGTGACGGATTTTTGATTACTTTTGATGGCAATTCGCGCTTTATCTAAGAAATCTTCGATGGGTAGAGTATTGAGTTGTTTCATGATTTATTTACTACCGTAAGCATTGCTTTCATTTCGATTTCTGTTTTATAAGGGCCATGATATGGATATCGTTGTAATGTAATTAGTTTTGGACAGAAACTTTTAACCCATCCTTTACGAAACTGAATAACATAATAACCTGCACAATATTGGCTCTTACTTTTTGCACTTTTCGCATATAACGGTAGCTTTTCTTTTACTGAATAGACAGGTTCATACGGCCTACTACTACACGGAAAATCATATATAGAATAGTTTTTACTATCTGGTTCTGCTTTTATTTTTTTGATACTATCTTCGAAAAGTGCGATTCCGAGTTGTTCTTGAATTTCTGCAAGGTTTTGGAACTTCATGCTTTTACCTTTGTGTAGAAACAGATAGCCCTTTTTACTTTTTGCAATGGATCCAATTTTATTTTTATTGTTTTTTACTAGCCATTCTTTTTCTGGAACTAGTACTTTTGCTGTTGAGCTCATGCGTGATACCTTGTGTTTAGTGGTTCTGCATAACTTTGTACCTGTTCACTAATTTTTTGTAAATCGTATTCGGCACAAAATTTTAGCAATCGTATTCCAACCTGCGGAATGTTTTTTTCTTTAGCAATCTCTGTATTGATTGTTTCTTTTATAATTTTTTGAATGTCGTCGGGTTGGGCCGTTAGGTCACACAGTTTAACATTACGATAGTAATCGTCCATTACACGATGTTCGACACCTTCATGGTCGGTCCAACGTTGGAGCATGAGATTGTTCCAAGAATATCCTTTGCTCGCACGGTCGGCGTAGGCTTCACGGAGACCAACTTTATTCTTTGTGCCTTTCTCACGTACTCCCGGATAAGCACTAAAGATGTTGTCGGAGGTGTCGCCACGCATACACTTCTCAAAGAGTAGCCATTGCGGGTCCGGCGCGGCCTTGACTTCGCCAGTTTTCTTATCTTTAACAGGCTTACCCTTTTCATCAAAGTATCCTTCGTGTGTAGTTGTGATAGCGGTTACACCATTGTATTGTTTGACATTAGGAGCAACAAGTTGTGCAAAATCACCATCTGTTGAAATAATCACGTGATTGTCGTTCGGATGACTCTGTATCCAACCTGCGATAAGATCGTCGGCTTCTAATTGAGGATTATGTAAAACAGTTGTATTAGTTTTGTTGATAATAAAATCTTTAAACTGGTCAAAGGTTTCCCAAAATACGCGATCTTCTTCGGCTTCGCGAGGGCTGAGCGCAGCCCGAGCGTCGGAGCGGTTCCTCTTGTAAGGAGCATAATGGTCTTTGCGCCAGCTACGCCCCTCGAGACAAAAGATGACGTGATCGCCTTTAAAATCTTTCCATGCCTTACGAACACTACCTAGGATGGTATGAATACTCATACCAACCTTGTCTTCGAGATTGCCTCGAACTACATGCCTTGCACGAAAAAATGTATTAGCGGTATCAACAAGAATATATGTTTTAGCCATCAACTGACCTCAGTTCTACCATCATCACGTAGCGCTCTATTTACATAGCCACTACCCCTACGACTCATATCGATGCCTTCTTCTGCACCGACATTCCTACACAATTCACTAAACCACTGATCTACAATAGCTTCGTCTGATTCGCCGTTGTAACCAGCAGTACGTAATTGTAGCACAAAGTATTCATTCCAGTCAAGTTCGAAAAAACCATTTCGAATATTCTCTTTATTGACATGTGTATCCAAAACAGCTACCCAAGGTTCTTTCTTTTCGGTTGCAAGTTCTTTTGGACTAAGTTTAGCAATGCGTTCTGCTTCTTTTGCTTTTTCAGCTTCTGCTAATGCCCTTGCGGCTTCTTCTGATGCTTGTTGCAACCTAACTTCTGCTTCCGAAACTAGTGATTCGAGCTTATCTATACCTAAGAGTTTTTTAATAATATTTTTCATTTAAGTGCCCCATTCATTTTTAAATAAAGGTACCTGCAATCTGTCACTATACCTCAACCCATGTTTCATTGCTAACAATGCTACATTTTTGTTATTCAAAGTATAAACACTTTCTACGCCACCCACAGGCATTAGATAAACGTGTCCTCTAAATCCTGCTGTACGATATGCTCCAATGGCGCATTCTGCGTCGGCAAAGTCTTGTTCATTGGCAATAACAAATTTAAGATATGCAGTTCCGTATTTCTCGTATTCGCAAACTACTTCTGGTTTAATAGCATCGTCCCACGGTTCACCTGAACAAGGCAGTTTAGCACTTACTGAAAATGTAACCTCACGTACAGGTCCACCTGTATGCCAAGTCCTTAGTTGCCAGTTCTTTAAGTACTCTTTAAATTCTTTTGTCAAACGCATTGTACCGTTAGTTTCGAAAGTAATTTCTTTAAGACCTGCCATCTTAGGATGTTCTAACAAATCCGGATATTGCTTTTGCCAACCTAGCAAAGGCTCTCCACCTGTAATTACGAGATGTTCGTCCCGCCATTCCTTGTGCGGTAGCGTATCCACAATAGCATCGGCAATCGCATCAGTAGATAGAAGGGGAGATAGATGCTTAAAGCGAGGATCCCAACTAGCGTAACTATCACAACCTGTAGAAACCAAAGGAAGCGATTTGTACTCGGTGTACCGAGTAGGGTCAATATTTTCTGCTTCATTGCTTAGTTCTCCTCGTGGCATGCCAAACCCTTGGCATTTAAAGTTGCACCCAAAGGTGCGTAAAAAAACAGAAGGAACGCCCATATAGCGTCCTTCACCTTGTATGCTGTAAAAAAGTTCAGCTACTTTGATTTTTGAGCCCATCTAATATAACCTTTCTATCTCTATTATATACTTCTCTATTTAGAAAAGCAAGGAATTCTTCATATTCCATTTGCTCTGCTTGTTTTAATATGTTCCTGCAGGCAAGAGCATAATATCTGCGTTTAGCGGCTTTGGTAACACCCTTTTCATCTTCTACACGCATTTGAAAACTGCGAACCATTATGTCTGCGGCTTCGCTGGGTTTACCATTCCAAATAACATCGCCATCTTGTGTGATCGTTAGTATGCTATTGCTAGTACCACTTTTAAACTCGAATGCTATATAATCTATCTCTTGTGCAACAAAGCCCACCTTAGTCTTGTTTATACGATGCTGATCGATAGTTGCCTTTGCCCGGGATTGTGTTTCTAACACCGCCGACTGGATCCGACACATCGCCTTCACGACGGGGGATAAGATGTATGTGAGGCCAGTTGACAGTTTGACCTGCAGATGGGCCGTAATTAAACCCAACATTGAAACCGTCCCATTCTCCGGCTTCCACCATTTTCTTACCGTATCTAATAGCATCTTCAAACGCTTCATTTAGTATTCCTATTGTATTATATTTAGGCACGAATAACAAATGCCCCTTTGTGCAAGGATATTTGTCATAGAAAACTTTTACATGAAAGTCATCGCGGAATGTGTCATCCCATGGTGCCTCACTGTCATCGATATGGTCTGGCCCTTCAAAGATTCTTTCCATTATTTTGTAGCCCTTTCTTTCAAGTATTGTTCGTGTTGAACCCATTTGTTTTTAACGAGAAAACCCCAGTCGCGTTTTTGAGGACCGGGCATAAACAATGTCCAGCAAGTCACGTTAGGATCTAGTTCAATCCGGTGATAACTATCAGCACTACAAATACGGAAATGACCAGGAGCTCGCCACTTTGCAATCTCACCAATCTTTTCGCCGTTGCTATTAAATTGTGGAATCCATTCATAATATCCGCCTTTTAAAATAATTGTAGCATAGGGCCATGGATGGTCATGTACATCATCCGGATCGGATTTTAGAAATCGATGCAAGAATATGTTGAATGGAAAGGTTTTTCGATCCTTCAAAAACAAATAATACCGTTCTAAATACGGTTCGTCGTTGATACGATCCATAACAATTCGTTTACGGCCCATATTTTCTAATTTTTGTAAAAAGAACTTTTTTAAAGACATAAACACCTCCTCGCTAGTATAGTAGCATATAGAACATCAAAAGTCAATACTTAGAATTTATAATTCAAGTTTAACCCAACAATATTGTTTTTAACATCTTCTTGGCCCATAAAGTTCTGGCGATGTTCAACGAATGCTACAATATTAGATTTTTGTTTAGGATCGACCATTTTATAATAAAATCCTAAACGTTTCTCATAGGTATCTGCGGCTAAATCTACTCGAGAACTATTGACAATATTGAAGTTACTATCCAATCCGATCGGCAAATATGAGTCTGCCATTGCTTTATGAACAGTAACTGGTTGATAAATCATAGCACCAAATGAACTTGTCTGGTTTATTTTTTTCTCAACGCCTAAATTCCAAGAATAGCTCATCACTGTTCCTAAATTCGATACCAGTGTACTTTGTGCATTGGTTTTTGTAAAACCGTGCATGATGCTTGAGTAAAAATTAAAATCATCAACGGTCTTAGACATTTCGATTCCGGCGAACGCTGTAGTTGAAGCAACCGGACTTTCGCTGAAGAATGAATTGCCTAACCATTTACCGTTTTCTGTAAAACTCCCTGCGGTAAATTTTACATCAACTGTTTGCATATTTTTATGCAAACTAAGTTCTACCATTGTAGGAGTAGTTCCTATAATAGGATATTGGTCATTGTAGTAGATGCCAACTTCTAGATTTCCATTTTTATTAGACAGGTAGTTTGTATAATTATTAAATTGACTATAACTATTTCGACTCAGATAAGGCATTGAAGCTTGCCTAATATCTATTTCGGGCATAGATGCTCGGGCAGTTAGATATTTGCTTTTTACATAAAAATCTCGCTGAAAATCATCCATCACCATAAGATTAGCAACTTTCCCTGTTCCTGCACTACCAGAAGAAACCATTATTGCAGATATCGGTGCTGGCCCGCCTTTAACTGGAACAATGACATTTCCGACAGGCCTTGTTGCCTTTTCGAGATCCATAAGACCTTGGCCCATGAGGTTGGGATTATACCCGGGAATATTTTTGTTAGCGGTCACTAGAAGTAGTTTCACAATACTTCCGCTGGACATTTGTGGCCACATCTGATGAATGATAGCAACACCTCCGGAGATTGCCGGAGCAGACATAGAAGTACCGCTCATGTTTAGGTACCCCGACGATGCTAGTTTTGATGGGACTGATGAATAAATCCCCATACCTGGGGCCATTAGATAAAAGTCTGATGTTTTGTATCTATCTTGACATTGACCTGCTACTACGTTATTACATAGCGTACCAGATCCATTACTGGAACTTGCAAATGTATTAGTTTGACTATTCCAATTACCTGCAATAATCATTCTACCGCCTAAAATAAGGTTTCCATTCTTATCAGTAGCTGTAGCCATTTGAGCAGGGGCATTAGGGAACGGTCGTCCTTCATTTCCTGCGGCAACGACTACAACAATGTCGTTTTTCATTACAGATGCCCATTGTGCAGGATTCATTCCGCCGGGGTAAACTGCGGTATTGGTATAGGCAGTTGAATATACTCCGGGTGCAATTAGTGATGCTTTAAGTACAGTTTGTGGAATGTACATACTCGCAGAAATATTTGCAACATGTGCCTTATTGGTTCCTGCCCAGTCTATGGCAGACATCACTGTAGCAAAAGATAATGATGTACTATTGGTTACTTTAGCAATCATAAGATTTGCATCAAAAGCAACCCCTTCCATGCCGACGCCATTACGTGCAGCCGCCGCAATACCTGCAACGTGAGTACCGTGCCCTACACTATCTAGGATATTATTTCCACCAGTAAAATCGCGAGTCAGTACAATTTTACCATTTTGAAATTCTGAACTTTTAGTATCAATTCCTGTATCTATGATGGCAATAGTACTACCTTTACCTGTATATCCTCGAGCGTAGGCGCTACTAGCGTTTATAGGAGCTAGTGTTCTACTACGATAGTATTCTGTAGTTTGCCAATACGACGGTAAGGTCTGTGCCTGCACCGCAACGGGTACAAGAACAGACAACAGCAGTTTTTTCATTTTAGATTTTCTAAAAGACTGCTAGCACTGAAGAAATATTCCGTCAAATCCTGTGCCAGCTTACGGACTTGGGGAACACGTTTTTCGTAATGTATCATTGTAACATGAATATGGTGACAGAGCAAATCTCTGTGAGCCATATAACTATTCCAATCTTTTGTCCAATCTGAAGGATATTTGAATCCTTCAAAGTACATTTCACTATAGCTCAAACGGTCTGGAACTACAGGAATGGCATCAACTAAGGCACCTTCGTAACATCCAATACCTAAAGTTTCTTGTAAACTGGCACTAAAAACAATTTTAGATTCACCCAACAGATTATGGTATTCATTTTTTGTTAGTTGCTGATCCTGGCAGACCACGAACTCGTATTGGGGCAAGCATTCTTTAAGATCGCGGAAAATCTCAACCTGCTTCTCTGGTGCAATGCGATGTGGGAACAGGATAAGATCACGTTTGGGCATACCTTTGTATGCTGTTAGTGTATTATCCATATATTCCATGGGCCAACCGGTACGTACAATCTTATTTGGTTCGCCATGAACTTCTGGAGTATATCCTAGCAAGTTATGGGTAAACATTTTAATATGAAAGTCTGTGGCAAAATAGTTATGGTCAAATGCATGGAAAAAACTTTTCTCAGCATTCCTGACCCATGGCTTATTGCCAACAAGCCTACCTAAGAAATCTTGAGGATCGTAGCTTCCGGCATGCCAAAGCCCGTGTGTAACTACTGGAATATTCAGTAGCTCACTCATATATTTTAAATTTATGATACCAGGATGCCAAGCATCAGTAAACAAAAAATGATCGCCAGGGCTAACTGATCCGTCACAAAATAAACGGCCGATAGTTTCAACTTGACGAGACTTGTAGATATTAGTGCCGCCGAAGTTGAGAAAAGCTCCCGGAGTCGTTGCACTAGGTATATCCGTTGGACCACAAATAACGGTAACATTATGTCCTGCCTTTTTAAGTAGATTAGGTACATGGGACTTCCATTGTCCCGTGTACCGAGTTTCTACGCTTTCCAGGTCGACTAGAAAGACATTTGCCATATTATTGATCTCGTCGGTAAGGCTTGCCTTCTCTGCGAGCCTTACGTTCCAAGTATTCCTGACCGCGCTGGAAGTTGCGGTATTCTTGAGACTTGTACAAGTCTGCGGGATTATATGGAAGAAGATTGAATCGGCAATAATCCAACCATGAGTCCAAGTCATCAAAGATCTTGGAAACTTCTGGCTTCATACGAAGGGTTTTTTGAATATAGGCAGGTTGTGCCATGTTAAAGTCCTAGTTAAAGGGTTGATGGAAATTTAATGAAGCAACCGTTTTCGTTGTCTTCACTTACACTAATCCAAGTCTCGCGACCTGAATATCTTGCGGTGATTGTTGCGTGAAGATCACGAGCAATCATTTCGCAGGATTTGTAGTTGAGTTGAAGTGTACCTTCATTGTACAGCTTTTCAAGCCAACGTTTAAATTGAATAAACTCGATATCTCGATCGTCGTGAAACACTTCGATATAGACTTTGAAATGGAAGATATGACGATGTGGCGTACCTAAGAAGCTGACGTCATATTCGTCACCTGTTTTAAGTGCAGGTTCGGAGGCGGCAGCAGGATACATATGGATACCTTCTTTAGCAAAGGTAACCCAAATCATAGATTTTTCTGTATTATTCATTTACTAATTGCCCTGCTAGTTTTTTCAGTTCTGCATCAGTCATGAAAAACTCGTATGTCGAACTAAATTCGACCTCTCCTTCTTTATCCTTGCATTCTTGAATAAAGTTGATGGCATTCAATGTAGAAGGGTGAGAGCATTTCCACATTTTAACGCGAAGTCTAAAAGCCTGTTCATCTTTTACTGTAAATTCTTTCATTTAATCACCGAATCATTTTTATATTGTAACCAGTCTGTAAATTTACTACGATCCATTAGTGAGTGGAGACTGTGGGACCAAACACCGGGATTGGTTGCGTTAAAATCTTTGTCGTCGATTTTAATCATTGTATTATAATTCCAAAGTCGAACATAAGGAATAGGAATACGAAGTTGTGGAATAAAATTATTGTACTCGCAGAGACCGCTATCGTGGAATTCTTCAACTTGATTGAGAGGAATATCCAGACTGCATAGATAGTCTTTTTCTAGGAAGAATCTAATCATATCTTCCCACCGCTGATGCTCAAGATTATTTTGAGGATTATAACTATGATTTGCGCCAAAAAAGATATGAGTACGTCCGATTAGATGTTGTACAATATCATCAGTAGCCTGAATACCTACGACAAATAAAGTATCCATACTGAACGCCGGTGTATGCTCTACTTCTTTACCAAAAAAGAACACAGCGGAATCTGATTCTCCTTGGTTATAATCACGCTTCATTTTTCTTTTTGCGAGTTGTTTTAACAGTGTTTACTTTAGCAGACTTTTCGTATTCCGTCAAGGCATTTTGGACATCTCTTGCCAAGGCTGCATCATCCCAAACTAGATCGGTTTTACCATTTTCATAGGTTGTAACAGTTAGATGACTACCTACTACAACTTTAGGCCAGGTCTCTTTTTTGGACTTTTTGGTTTCTTTTGCTTCTGCCAAGTCTGCAGATACTGTAATTTCTACTTCTTTCTTTTTGCGTGTTGCCATGTTATTCTCCTAGGTTACCTTCTTCTAATGCTCTTAGTTGATCATCGTCTGGATTTTCTAAATCGATTTCATCAGCGGAAGTTACTTCTTCGAAAGAAAATAAGTTTCTAAATTCATTTTGTTTTGGTCCACCTTGTAGTCTAGCACCTTCTAAGCTACGTAAAAATGGCCCTGCTTTTTCTATCATTTCAAATGCTTCTGCTTTTGTCTTTGTATTGAATAAGTCTTCAACAAAACTATTGAAATATAATACGTTGCGAGGAACCCAGTCACTGTATTCATCGCTCATATCTTGACTTTTAACTTTTTTCCAATGCTTCCAACTTAGTTTATCCTTAGTTTTAGCAATCTCAATATCCATCAATTGTTGAGCACGTTGAACTGCTACTATGTGGCAGTAAACATTATGACCCATCATTAGGGCATAGGCAAAGCTATCCCATGAAGTCTTTCCTTCTTTTCCGATCTTATTCAACATGCCCGGAGCATAGTGACAAATATCACCTATTGTGAGCCTGCGGCCAATTTCGCTTTCAAACGGGAAAGGAATATCGGTACCTGCGAGTGCTTTGTTGTCTGGGGCTTTGTCCATAATAACGCTCCACCTTTTCGGTAGGTGTTGTGCGTTGGTGTAGACAAGTCCGTGGGCGGTTGCGATAAACGGTGAGGCGCAGTCAAAAGATATGGTAATTTCTTCATTGATGTGTTTCCTAATTTGTCGTTGAATTTGAGTCAAGTAACAGCTCCAGTCTAACTGAGCAGTGCCCAGAAAGTGGATCCAGTTTTTGCCTTTCAGCAAACCATCTTCTCTAAGAGTCATTAGACGTTTTAGAGTAATATCCATTTTACACATATTAGCGCCACCGAAGGCCCAACCTTCTGCTTCTTTACCTGCATAAGGACCTTTAGGATCGCTAAATTCTTTAACACCTTGATACCATTGTTCGGCAGTATCCCAATCACTGCCTTGTAGAACGTTTAACCATTTAGTTTGCCCTAGCCTATTGTCAAGAAAATACTTATTATTGAATTTGGTCTTTTCTAAACAGTCTTCGAATGTTTTAAGTCCAGTCTTAGGGCTATGAATGTGGTCGCAGGCCCACGTAGGAACGTCAAGCATCATAGACCAGTCGGCGGTTACTTCTAACCATTCTAGAATCTTTTGACGAGTTTTATTAGCTTCTTTACCTTCAAAGTCTAGCCAGTCAAATTTAAGGACACCTTTACCAATTTGATAGCCTCCTGAATCACCTAATATCATTGTATTATTACGATCTCGTTGCTGTATCATTGATTCTTGCGTCATGCTTTTCTGTAGGTCTAACTGTGCATGACCTGCAGAATATAGAGCATACTTATAGGTAAAATATCCTTCTTCGGGATTTAAGAAGTTCATACCTTCAATGCCTCGATCAAATCCTTGGGGAATTCGAGACTTAGGTATAAACTCTTCTAAGCGTTGTTTAGCAACATAGGTGCTGTAAAAACTACTGATAGCTGGTAGGTATACTGCGTAGTCTTTCTGTAATGGGGTTAGGTCAACTGGTGGTTTCTTCATCTCGGCTCAATATAATTGTTGTTTTTAACTGCTCTTCGGCACGTTTCATATTTTCGTATGCGGCTTTGACAGCAGGATGTTCTTTAGCTAGGCGGTCTAGTTCTATTTCTTCTCGCTGTTTCTTCAGTGCCCATTCGATGGCAGATTCTGCATCTGGTCCTAGGGTTATTGATTGACTTGTACTAACTTGAGTCCAACTCATTCCGTCGAATACCTCAACTTTGCCGCCGCTGTGATATCGTAACAGTCCAGCCATGGGCTGACTGGAGCTATTATAATAAGTTCCGCTAACGCCTTGTGTTACAAGGTGTCTGGAATTCGATATGATACCTGTAATCATGCTTGTGCAGGAATAATATATTTGTAGGTTGCTAGACCGCTATCTAAAGTGATCTGCATAGCACCTTCGTTACTGAAGCTAACAGTAGTATTGTTTACATCCGCGGCTTTGAGAATACTCAATACAGGAACAACAGGCCATGTCCAACCTTTAGTTAGTTTTCCAGTAACTCCTGTAGCAAAAACAAATTCTCCACCGTGACTTGCTTGATCTCCGAAAGTGAACTTTAGTTTATCTCCATCAGTTTTTGCAAGGAAGGTTGTGTGTTCGCTATTGGCACCTGCTTGAAACTGAAACCTCTGTACAGCATTTAAGTTTGGAGTAAGTTCTACGTCCCACTTTACACCTCGAAATTTAACAGTTTTAAGTTTTTCTTCGATAATACTTTGATTCATAAATCGGTAATCGTTTTTAAAGTCACCGTCTTTGTTTTCAAAGTGAAGACCAACCGGAATATTTTCTCCATTTCGGTCTGCTGTTACTACTTCGATCTTGGCACCTTCTTTGTACTCTGATCCGTCTAGCAAATATCTAAGTTTTTCTAATTGAGGCATTCCGAATACACCTACCATATCTGGGTAAGGATTTGCAGTTTCTGCATACATGATAACTGTACGGTCATCGGCCATTGAGTCGATTAGTGTTTTTTTGTCGTCGCCTGTGATTTTAACAATGTTTAAAAATCCTAGTTTATTTGTGTGTGCTACGATATCAGAGAGAATGTCTTTCATAATGTTCCTTTCGAGGTTTATATAGTTTATTTAGAAAAATGATCAGTGTCAAATAAATTTTATTCAAAACTGAAAAGCTGATTAAATGTGTTATCTTGTGTTGTGGATTCTAAGTCCCATTCCAACACTCCGATAAGGTTATCTAATTTGTTATTGATAATAGTGGCTTCCATTTCTGAATGATCAAATGGCAGTTCTTGGAACCACTTTGGCAAACGAAGTTCGTCTGTAGGATAGGCAACACTGGTATAACCGAGTGGATTGTCCTTTATCTTACATACAATAACTTTCATACCGTCGACAATTTGCATAGAATACTTGTCGTTATTCATTCGACGTAGGGTATTCCAGTTGATGCTGGCTCTAACATGACCGGGCATATTTGCTTTACCTTGCTTAGTTTCCTTTGCTTGATATTCTGTAATATTGTTGGCACGTTTTGGACTGCCTTTCTCCCATCCAGGTCTTGCTTTGAACTCAGTCCTAAAGTCAGTAATCATCGCTAGGATTTCCTGCTCTTCAGACCCGTTCAATACTTTGGTAAGAACTTCTTCCAAGAACTTCTGCATAAATTCCGGAGTATCACTACGTTTCAGATCTAGACCCATGGCTTTAATCTTGCCAGGCTTACCGTCTACGTCTTGACGCTTACCTTCTTTATCATAGTAAAGCACAGCGTAACGCTTCTTAGTAATGAATAGGCCTTTAATAGCAACAATTTCTCGACCGGCTTTGATAACTTCTCCGCGGCTCTTAGGGCAGTGGAATGCATCAAGCATAAACTGTGGAAATGTGCTGTTTACTTCTGAGGCAATAGTATCATAGAGTTGAATGACTGTATCCTTAGTCCAAGGAATTTCTCCCTTTTGGATTTCATTTTTGAGGCTTGAGTATGCAGTAAAATAAGCAGAATCTGTATCACCGTATATAATTGCTTTACCTACGTGATCATACTCGCCAGTGACGACTTCGTTGATCTTCCCTGCCATATGTTTGGCAATTTGTCTACCTGTTAGTGTTGTAGACTGTCCGATTCTATTATCAAAGAATCTACAACCTGCATTTAAAATAGCACCGTATAGACTGTTCAAGTTGATCTTTTTAACCAACTGGCGCTTGTCCCAATATTCTTCTTCAATTTTGTTTTCTGCTTTGATGGCTTCTTTCAGTTTAGCCTGAAGATCTTTACGTTCAGCATACCATCGCTTTAGTAATCCGGGAATAACTCCTTCGATTTCATAGGTAAAGATAGTACCGTTAGCTGAGATCATCCAAGGTTTGCCGCTGTCAAATATAAGCTCGTAAATTTGAGCGCCACTCATTACAGAAGTTTCGCCGTTTTCCCAATCGACGATAATTTCCAATGCTCGGTCTTGGTTCATTACAAGTTCGTATTCATTAGTGCCAAATTTACCTTCCCAACTCGCGGCAAAACTATTACCTTTGGTAATCTTGCCATCAATTTCTGTTTGTGTATATTCTTGGCGTAATTGTCCTACAATAGTTTCGGGGCCCATGTTTAGCGCACGAATTACACTAGGGTACAGGCTGTTGATATCCATTGAACCAATCCAGTCGTGAAGTCCTTTTTTTGGATACGCAACATAGGCACCTGCGGCCTGTGTATTCAAATCTTCGTCTCGCTTTGGACGACTAGGAACTATCATGCCTCTGTGGTGTGCTTCGTTGATAATAGCCTGTTCAGTTACAGCTACAGCACCCATAGTAGTTTGAATCAACACTGTGTTTTCGTGTGCAATGGTATTCGCTAAATCAATAAATTTTAATTTTTTATCTAGTTTATTCAACAATGCACAGTCTTGTCTGTTATATTCGATAAACTTTTTAAAATCGTTATTATATAGTTGATCAAGTGTGCCTTCATAGACAGTCTTTGATTCACCTATTTCCATTTCCCCGATTGCATCAAGTCTATACGAGTGTCTTTCTTCGTATGTGTATTTGCGGTACAGCTCGAGACTGTCCAAATGAACACGACCAACCAGGTCATAAGTAACAGCCGCTTTTCCATATTTTTCGTACTCTCTTTTTTTCGGCATAGCATTCCAAAGACACAGTCTTCGAGTATCTTCTTTGCTAAGAACTTTTATAATCCTATTTACAGTATAAGGCATATCAAAGCCTTCGCTGTTCCACCCGCTCAATACATCTGCGTCTTCAATTAAATTTAAGAATGTATCTAACATTTCATATTCAGTTTCGAATAAGAATGTATTAGGAAAGTCTTTAACCTGCTCTTTAGCCTGCTCCATTGTTAGTGTCTTTGGAGGAATAGCAAGACATACTAAGGTATCCATCCATTGCAGATGGACTGCAATCGCAGTAATTGGCATAAAGGCGTCATCTGGACTCGCATACCCACGTTCGGGGTCAAAGTCTACCTCAATATCCCAAAATGCGACATTTAGTTTAGGAGCATCTCGTCCTAGGTAGTTTTCTTCTAAGCAACGGAATACGGGATTGATGTCACTTTCATAAAGTTTGTGACCGCTGTGTATTCTTAGTTCTTTCTGGAATTCTTTATAATTTTTAGCTGTAACCTTGCTTAGACTTTCGCCAAAAATTGATTTGAATTTGCCTCGTTGATCTGGGTAATAAAACAGATAACGTGCATTATAATCTTGATAAATTCTGCCTTTCTTAGGATCTCTTTCGACAACTTTTACGATGTCTTTTTCTCGATCCCATATGGCATCTACATAACTCATAAATTTTCTCCTTGTCTTTTGCGGCAGACAAATACCACGGTGATCAATTATGGCTGATCAAACCTTTCTCTTGTAATGTATTTACATGATCATTCTAATCAAACCGACAGAATCGATGGTTGTGAGTAGAATATAATTAGCGAGCATTCCGAAGGATCTACGAGTCCAAGCAGCCCAAGCGTACATAGCACAACCTGTAATCCAAATAGGATATAAAACCAACAGCGGCGGGCTAGGGACAGTGATCGCCATTGTGATTGAGCAGCCGATACTAATAGCCCAAGCAAGAAGCTCGATGATAAAACGCAAAGGATGAGAATGCCAGTCATCTTTAATCCAATTGAATGTTGGTTTCAACGAATCTAAAATCATCAATCTTCACGGCGATTTGCGTGTCCGCTGATATCGACAATTGTTTCGAGGTCGTCGAATTCTCGGAACACTTGATCCCATTGATCTTTTTGTGCGATGCGTATTGCTTTTCGGATGACACTAGGTTTTACCTCTAGTTCTTCTGCAACAGCTTTAATGGTGTCGTTGAGACCTTCTGTGAGGTCCTGTATTTCTTGCATAACGGTGACACCTTCTGCAACGATTTGTTTAATTTTGGCTTGTTCTGGAGCGCCAAATGCTTTACCCATAGTAATTCTCCTTGTGTGCTATAGTATATAGCCTAGAAGAATGCAATGTCAAATTTTATTTTCAGTTTGTGGGCGCCGCAGAAACCCATGGCGGTGTCTTAGAAATAACTGGCGGGTTTGCTAAAGCGTTGATTTCGTTTTCAATTTTTTCTTTATAGGCAGCAACATTACTATCTAGAGCAGTTTCTACCCAACCAATGACCTGTTCTTCCGTTAGACTTTCGAATGCCGTAAAATTATCTTCTGCTGGTGCCGCTAAACTAGTTGCACCGTAAACCCCTGAATAATGATTTCCATCGGTGCCATCTAATCTCCAATGTATGGTTGTTGCAACGTTAGATAGGTCTCCTTGAGTAGGAGCACATTCGATTTCTGTAATTCTCCATGTATATGTGATAGTCATAGCATATTCCTTATTCTTTATTTATTACGTAGCCTTCTCAGTGTACTCGGCTTTTTTCCATCCAATAAGATAGTTTGATTTCCAGTTATTTTGCTCAAATCCTTTAAGTCCTTCCCAATCGGCTTTGTGTTCTGAGACCTTTTTAGCCGCATCATACCAATTTACGTGTCTTACTGTAAAATCAAAATTTATCATGGTCTTATTAAAATGGTCGTAATCATAACTATCGAATTCCACATGTAAGACTTCAAATATATTTCCTTGAGAATCGACCGCATCTAATGCAAAGTCAAAACCCCATTTTTGTTTAGTGTTTAATAAAAATCCCGAAGCCGGAATTCTTGACTTGAGTTCTGCTAATTGACATGCAGCGGCACCTTCGTAACTGCATCTATGCAATATAATACAGTGATCTAGTATAAGGCCTTGATTTTGTTGTTCTAATTCAAACCATGGTTCTTGCCAGCAATGATGATTTAATATCGGGTAGTTTATAGGGTGGTTCATTTCCCTATAATATTTTTGTTCTGCAATATTTAATTCAAACCCGTCTTTATCATAATAATAGAAATCTGTTTCTTCGATGTCACAGATTGGTCGAATACAAACGGGGTTAGACTTGATATGAACATCAAATCGTTTAAGCATAACAATTATTTTTTCTTTTTCTTAGGTTGTTTGCTGCCGTAGTATGCAGCTATGGCCATTTGTTTACGTTTTTCTTTTGTTTTGCCTCTAAATTGTGGGGCATTAGATTTTGAAAAATCTTGAATATAATAGTCAACGCTAGCGTTTGGTGGAATCTTTTCTGCCAGTTTTAGATCTAGCATTTCTTTCAACTTAGATTCATATTCGCTGATAGTTGTACAGTTACAAGGAGTTTGTCCGCATACGTTACAAATATCTCTGCTTTCAGTACTAACAACCGGCTTGCCACCTTTAGGGTTTGTATTAGCGGCCATACCGCTTACGCTACCTTTAGATCCTCTGCCACCGGCAGCACCAATATGTGCGCTACCCTGCCACTTCTCTGCTTTGCGTGGAGGGTGTGTCTTGCCTACTTGAATTTTTCCACCTTTAGCTAAAAAGGCTCGCATCGCCTCTTCATCTTCCTCTAAACCTTGCTCGGAATGTTCTTCGCTTTGCATGTAGTCCCAGACAGCAACTAACATTGATTTTGCTACAGCAATCTTTTCCTGGCACCACTCTGGTAAGTTATCTCCGGCGTTGATCAACTCGTCTAGTCCAACTACGGCACGTTTCAATGTTTCGAGGTTGTTGTCGGCCATGCCTGCTTCGTCGTCGTATTCTGGATTAGAACCTTCTGCTACGCCCTGTTTTTGTAGATAAGAATACGCACTTACAAAGTCACTAGGGAAATCTTCATCACGGAACATACCTTGTGCCCTTGACCCTAATTCTCCTTTGGCTATTTTATAACCAAGATTTAGTATTTCATTTTCGTCTGTGAGGTTGGGATTTGTATCAAATACTTGCTGTGCTAGTTGTTCATAGTAGTAGGCACCGAACTCAGCGCCTTCTGCCACGCCCGACTCTTTGTATTTCTTCCAACGATCTACTCTATGACCACATTTACAAGTCACCTTGCCTTGCATATCGTCGTGTTGACTACGCTCTTGATACTTGCCTTTTTTACACTTTTCGCAAGTTTGGCCAGTCATATCTTTATTTTCAGCCTCTTCCGCCACACCTTGCTCGTCATCTTTTATACCATAACCGCCACGACTTCCTTGACTACGCTCTTGCCAAATCATAAATGCTTTGTCTGGATGTTTTTTATGCAAGTTATAAGCAATGCTGTGTACCTTACCCATGTCATCTGATTTATAGATAGGTCCACCAATCCAATCAAATTGGTCATTTGGATTACATTGATACACTTCATATTCATAATTTCTATCATCACCGCTATCTGGTGGCGCAAATTCTTTCAACTTGTCTTGAATCTTTTTGTAGCGTTGGAAGTTGGCATCTTTATCAGCATCAGTCTTACCAAACTTTCCAGCATCCATCTTTTTATCAATCTCACGCTTGGCATATCCTGGAACAATCTTGCGTAGAGTCTGTGGCAAGCCTTCCGCCACCCCTGCTTTCTCTGCTCTGACAATTTTAGCACTTAGGTTACGAAGTGCAGGTTCCATACTACGTGCTTCTCGTTCAGCACTGGAAAGATTCTGTTCGCGATCGGCGTACTGCCAGTTGCTTCCTCCTAATGCTTCGTACTTCTTTTTCATTTCCTCGTACTCTGCTTTTAGTTGAGGTAAGTTCTTTGCATCATCGCTAGCAGCCTGAGCACTGGCAGCATCTCGCTCCTTCGCACGTTGAGCCATCATTTGTTGAGTGCGTTCACGTTCTTGATCTGGAGTTCCTGCAATCCTAGCGTTCATACCTTTTGATTTTGCCAAAGCTAACATCTGCTGTGCTAGATCGTTTTCTTCTAGTTGAGATTTTAAAGATTCTATTTTATCTTTTAGTTCTTCCATGTAAGGCTTGCGATGTTTTTCTTGCCCTTGTTTCTGTGCTTTCTTTTTATCTTTGTGAGCTCCTGCTCCTGTCTGAGGACGTAGCGGACCTTGACGAGGTTTTTGTTTAACTGGGACTTTGATACTATCACCTTCCTGTGCTAGTAGGTTATCTCTACGACGAACTCCGCCTAATGTCTTAGTCACTGTTGCTCCACCTGCTGTACTTGATGCACCAACACTGGCACTTTCTAATGTATAAACAGTTTGATCTTTAGACTTTTTAATTTTAAATTCGTGTTTCATTTTTTCATCCAGTTTGCTACAGGGCTCACAGTATGTGTTCCGTCTAATTCTTTACTTTTCATGTCGCCATTGTTGACATCGACGTAGGCAGTTTTAGTTGCTTCGTAGGCTTTCTTTAGCATTTCCTGTTCTAATGGTGTATATGGGTAGGCCATTTTCCAACGCCCGACAAAACTCTCAAAGTCTACATCGGGCATATTTACACCATCTGTGCAAGCCAATGCTAGGCCCATTCGATACATTTTATAATCACCATTCCAGTGTTCTGCATCACTAAACTTGTTTACACCAGCAGTCGGTTGCTGTTGTCTTTTAGACATTTTACCAGCAGTTGCTTCTTTTATAAAGTCTTTTGCTCGCATTACATTACGCCTTTACTGCTGGCACGTAACATCCAACCATGCTTACGATGACCATCAATACGCTCTGCTAAGAAGTTACTGAACCCTGGTTCGCCCGCTGCTTCGCTAACTGCATAGGCTTTCTTTAAGATAACGATCATTTTTTCGTTATCCATTAGTAATTCTTTAACCATTGCTTCTAATGGAATAATCTCTGTCTCATCTTCTACTTTAGTGAGCATATCAAACCGAGATAAACTTGCGGGTGCGTATGTTCCTAGTTTTCGTAGATTTTCTGCAAAGTCATCGATGCTTCCGTATACCTCATCATATATTTTTTCAAATAAGGCATGATATTCAAAAAAATCTGCGCCTTCAACGTTCCAATGAAAGTTTTGTGCTTTTAGCGCAAAACTAAACTCACTGGCAAATGCAATTTTGGCAATCTGTTGTAACTGTTCCATGATATACTATTTATTATTTTGCCCGAACCATAACTTAAACCAAGCTTCAGTACCTGGTTTTATGCCCTGCTCACGCTGTATTTGACCTTTATTACTGCCCACTACAGGCTGTCTTAGTGTTGCTCTATACTCTGCTAGACGTTGTTCTGCACCTAGCCCGCCCATCATTGCCACAGCCTTTAGTTCGTGTATAGGATCTTCGGGTGCAAGGTAGCAGTCATCGTCACTGCTAGGGATGATATCATCCTTTGTTATTCTGTATTGCTTCATTTACAATAATCTTATCAATCAGGTTAGCCATAATGTTTTCAACGTCTTCGCTGACTTTGACGCACCTGTCTTTGCCATTCTCTGTACCATTGTAGCGATAGCCATCCCAACATGCCTTTCCGTCACTGCCTTTAATCTTTTCTGTTGTAAATTTATCTTGGATCTTGCTTCCAATTTTGGCTCCGGCTACTGTACCTTTGAGACTTTTAGTAGCATACGCTCCTGCCGCTCCGCCAACTACTGCCCCTGCAATGCCTTCTCCCCCAACAAAGTCACCTTGACGTGCCGGACGCTTCATAGATCCTTTTAGGTGTGCCGCAGGACCTAGTTTGTTTTTATCACTGCCCGCAAACGCACTCTTCGGTAGCATCTCTTCTGCCACACCTTGTTGTTTTTGACGCCACACACCGGAGTTCTTTAGTCTGCTGGTTGAACCCCAGGCAATGCTACGACCGTTGAATACAAAAATCAATTTGTTCAATACCACAGCAGGGCTATGTGGATCTGAGCCGAACTCTCCGGACACATCTCCGATC
>JACCDW012043111.1_pt1 | contig 82551 bp, 87 predicted proteins | sample 7449781 | NCBI WGS metagenome assembly JACCDW01 (sample SAMN15323449, study PRJNA562643) | freshwater metagenome | isolation source: river surface water | place: USA:Blue River Watershed | collected 2017-08-18
AAGTCAAGGCATCTGTTCGTGCTGCAACAACAGCTAATATTACTCTATCAGGTACTCAAACTATCGACGGAGTAGCAGTAATAGCTGGTGATCGTGTTCTTGTTAAGAATCAGACAACAACTAGCCAAAATGGTATTTATGTAGCGGCAGCAGGTGCATGGTCACGTGCAGTAGATGCCGATACTTGGAACGATAACATTGCTGCCTTCACCTTCGTAGAAGAAGGTACTGTAAATGCTGATACTGGCTGGGTATCAACAGCTAATGCTGGTGGTACACTAGGTACAACAGCAATTGTATTCGCTCAGTTCTCTGGTGCAGGTACTTACATTGCTGGTGCTGGTTTAACATTAACTGGTAATACTTTTGATGTTGGTGGCACTGCTAACCGTATCACAGTAAATGCTGATACTGTTGATATTGCGTCAACCTATGTTGGTCAGACCTCAATCACAACTCTAGGTACAATCGCAACAGGTACTTGGAATGCTACAGCAATTGGCGTTACAAAGGGTGGTACAGGCCTAACTTCAGCAGTTTCTGGTCTATTAAAGGGTGATGGTACTTCATATTCTGCAGCAGTTGCTGGCACCGACTACTTAACACCTAACAGCACAATCGACGGCGGAACATTTTAATAGTTAAGGCCCTGCTTATATAAGCATGAAAAGGGAGCCATATGGCAAATACAATTCAATTAAGAAGGTCGGCAGTGCAAAATGCAGTGCCGACCACTGCACAACTTGCACTTGGTGAGCTTGCCATCAACACATACGATGGCAAGCTTTACTTAAAAAAGAATAACGGTACAGAGTCAGTAGTACAGATCGGATCTGCAGCTGATACAGCAACAACACTAGCTACTGCCCGTACAATTAATGGAACCAGCTTTAATGGTTCTGCTAATATAACTACAGCCAGTTGGGGCACTGCTCGCACTATTACTATAGGTAATACTGGTAAATCAGTAGATGGATCTGGAAATGTATCTTGGACCACTGCTGAAATAGGCGCGGAATACCAGCAGACTATGGGAGTTCCAAGATGGAATCTTGGGGATCCTACTGCTAGAGAAGCTGCGCTATTTGACGATCAGTTCAACAATAAGACTTTACTATTCGACATAACATATTTATATTTCGAAACGTCTACAAATAACTCCACCTGGACTACATTAAGCGTAACGGATAGTCAGAAAAGAAAATTCTTGACAGGCGACGCCGGAGCCGGTATAGTTATACCAAATGGTACCGCCTATTTTAGAATAAGACTACGCCAGCCAAATAATTATGTATATGCTAATGCTTTATACTTGTATCACTCTACTCAGGGTCATAGTATGCAGGTGCAAGCATTCAAAAAGCATGATTCAGAAGCAAGCTGGACTCAGATAACTAGCTCTACTACATCTGGTAGTAGCTGGCCTGGACACTTATATCTACCGTTTCCTACCGTAGCTTGGCACTATAATGGGACACAAGGTAGCCATTATCACGAAATATATTTCTTATTTACACCAACTTGGAATGCTTCCTGGCCTTCAACTGGTATTATACTTGATAAAGGCCAAATTTGGGGAGGATACCCTGCTGGAAAAAGAAATATTTATTCTACGGATGAGTTCGGAGCTGTAACATTCCCGCAAGCTGTAAACACTTCGTCTGGGGATATCACGGCTGCCGGAGATTTAGTAAGTAACTTTTCTTCTGGTGATGAGGGCGGACAGATAAGACTATCTAAATCCGTAACTAATACTACACTTACTACTGGTGTTACAATAGATGTTTACCAAAATAAGTTACGTATTTTTGAAAGTGGAGGCACCTCAAGAGGCGTATATATAGATCTAACTGCAGCATCTGCCAGTGCTGGATCTAACTTATTTACTCAAGGTACGGTTACTTCTGTTGGAGGAACAGGTACTGTAAGTGGACTAACTCTAACTGGTACAGTTACTGGCTCAGGTAATCTAACCCTTGGTGGAACTTTATCTTTAACGAGTGCGAATGTTACTTCTGGATTAGGCTATACTCCAGCACAAAAAAGTTTTAATAATTTTGGAACTGGGGCTGCAAACTATTCATTAGCAGCAACAGATGTTAGAAATCTAACAAACCCAACAACAGGTTTAGGATATGCTGGCGGAGGTAGATTTAGATTTTCTTCCCTAAACGATGATAGCAGTACTCCGTATGCTGATGTAATAGATCTCTCTACTTACACAGACTCTTCTGGTGGTGGATTTAATTCTCTCTACTTTGGGAAGAACTCACAGCTTATAATTCATAAGTATGCTGCTGCGGCCGGAACTTCATGGACTAGTAAAACTCTAGCATACACTGACGGAGCGACTTTAACTAATCTCACCCTAACAAGCTACTCCGAAAGTAAAGTAACAAACGCTACAACAACAGGTACAGTTACACTAGATCTATCTACAAGTAACGTATTTCATAATACATTAACAGGGAACACAACATTTGCGTTTTCAAACCCGCCAGCTAATACTAAAGTATTCTCCTTCACAATTATTACTGTGCAGGATGCGACTGGTGGACGTACAATCACATGGCCTGCTTCTAAGAAGTTTGCCGGAGGAGTGACACCACCACCAACTACAGCCGCTAATGCTGTAGATGTATGGTCAGTAATGACCTATGACGGTGGAACATCTTACATTGTATCACTCTCAGTAAAGGATGCTAAGTAATGCCAGCAGGAGGTTCTAAATTTACGCTTGAAAAAACCTGGAGAGCCTCTGGTGTAGGTACAACTATATTTAATGCCCCAGGTAATTTCACAATACCATACGGTAAAAACAAACTATCTATTAGCGGAAGAGGTGGCACAGGTACAGCAGGTACTCCTAACTATAATACAGTACCAGGAAATGCAGCAACGTATAATACTGTTACAGGTAATGTCGCGACATATAATCCGCCAAACTATCCAGTAGCAAATTATAATCCGCCAAACTATCCAGTAGCAACTTATAATGCACCTAACTATCCAATAGCAACATATAATGCTATAACATATCCTATAGCTAATTATAACCCTACTACATACCCTGCTGCAACTTATAATCCTATTACATATCCTGCTGCGACATATAATGCGGTAGCATATCCTATAGCTAATTATAATCCTACTACGTATCCTGTAGCAACTTATAATCCGCCAAATTATCCAGCAGCGACATATAATCCACCAAATTATCCAGTAGCTTCTTATAATGCTCCAACGTATCCAGTAGCGACATATAATGCTCCAACATATCCTGTTGCAACATATAATGCAATAGCTTATCCAATAGCAAACTACAATCCTACTACGTATCCTGTTGCGAATTATAATCCAGCAACATATCCAATAGCTAGTTATAACTCACCAACATATCCAGTAGCAACATATAATACAGTTCCAGGAACAGCAGGAACATATAACTCTCCAACTTATCCAGTAGCGAGTTATAATCCTCCTACATATCCTGCCGCAACGTATAATAAGGTACCTGGAAATGCGAACTATAATACGGTAGCCGGTACTGCAAACTATAATACAGTACCAGGAGGTGCAGCTACCTATAATAAGGTGCCTGGAAATGCAAATTATACTACGGTTGCTGGTACTGCGAACTATAATAAAGTACCAGGAGGTGCGGCTACTTATAATAAGACTCCAGGAAATGTTGCTACTTATAATACAGTAACTGGAAATGCTAACTATAGCTTTTCCCCAGGTTCAGCTACAGGGTATAACGCTTCATATATTAGCGTATACCAGACTAGATATAATTACTATAATCATGTATACCTAGTACCTCCAGCATTTACTAGTCCTACCTGTCCTACTCCATTCTATGTATATGGTAAAAATGGATATTCAGCAATACAGTATTACTGTACTCCAGTTCCAGGTAACGCAACGGGATATAATCCACCCTCTTATCCAGTAGCTGGATATAATCCACCATCATATCCAATTGCTAGCTACAATGCTCCAGTATACCCTGTAGCAACATATAATGCTCCAACATACCCTGTAGCTAACTATAATCCTCCAGCGTATCCTGTAGCTAACTATAATCCTCCAGCATACCCTGTAGCGACTTATAATTCTCCGACATATCCTATTGCGAACTATAACTCACCTACTTACCCAGTAGCAAATTATAATGCTCCTGCATATCCAGTAGCTACTTATAACACAGTACCAGGAAATGCAGCGACTTATAATAAAGTACCGGGACCAGTCGCAACATATAATCCGCCTACTTATCCTGCTGCTACATATAACACAGTTCCAGGAAATGCTGCAACTTATAATACTGTTACAGGAAACGCTAACTATAATACAGTACCAGGTACTGCAAATTATAATACTGTTCCAAGTACTGCTGCTACCTATAACACAGTTCCAGGTACGGCAGCGACGTATAATACAGTTCCAGGAAATGTAGCTACTTACAGTAAAGTACCTGGTCCAGCAGCTACGTATAATAAGGTGCCTGGAAATGCGGCTACCTATAATACAGTACCAGGTAATGCAAACTATAATACTGTACCAAGTACCGTTGCAACATATAACACAGTACCAAGTACTCCAGCAACTTATAATACAGTACCAGGCAATGCAAACTATAATACTGTACCAAGTACAGTCGCAACGTATAATACAGTACCAAGCAGCGTAGCTACTTACAATACTGTACCTAATACTGCTAACTACAATACTGTGCCAAGTACTGCAGCTACCTATAATAAAGTTCCAGGAAATGCTGCAACTTATAATACAGTACCAGGCACTGCTGCGACATACAATACAGTGTATGGTAATGCATTAACATATAATCCTCCTACATATCCTGTAGCAACTTATAATGCTGCAACATATCCAGTTGCAACTTATAATGCTCCTACAACAGGCCAGGCCTCTTCGGGCCTAGGTGTAACAATGCCAGGAGGTACAGGAGGTATAGCCTCAGTAGTATCGAATACAGCAGTATCCTACTACGCATTCCCAGATAATTCAACTCAATCGGTAACAGTGGGACCAGGTGGATACGTAGAAATAGTATCGGAGTAATTAAATGACTATTTTACACTTACAAGGATTCCCTTGCCCATATAGTGAAAGTATGGAATATTCGATTCAATTTCGCGAATTGCCTCTAGACGAAAGTCTAGAGGCTACAGCGTTCTTGAATGTAATACCAAACTCTTACAACGATAGAATTATTGGAGTTACCGGAGACTTGGATATAACCTATAGATATGATAAAGATAATCCAATACATATTCAAGAAATAACTAGATTAGCTGGTTTGTATGAAACTATAGATCATGATGGAGTCTTTACTGTCATAGTAGATTTTGATAACTATCCAAGTAATACATGGAAAGAGCACAGTCAATCAGACAGTTCCTGGGCCTCTCCAATCTTAGAATATGCTAAAATTAAACCAGATACCAAACCAGTGCTATTATACAGATTTGTAGTTGATAACCTAACAACTAGATTTAATTACTGTAAGGTATCTAATTCCTCATTGTCTTTAGATACACCTTATACAAAGACTATCTTTACCTATGGTAATATAGTAGAGGTACTACAACAAGATGGTACCTCACATCTAATATCAGATAACAATAGGAAGCTTTATAAAACAACAGGACCTATAACCATCTCATGTAGTTCAGAGGCATATGTAGTAGTAGCAGAGGATATAAATCAGTGATTTTAGATAGACAATCTAAACGTGCTCTAATGCTGAATCCAAAAACTGGAACTACTACTATAGCTACTATACTATCAAAAATTAGTGATCTAAATGTAGTTCATGAGCATACCCGACTTATTTCTTTAAGAAATATGGTCAAAGAAGACTACTCAAACTATAAGGTCTATTGTTTTTATAGAAATCCAGTAGATAGATTCATATCCGGATTTGAGTACAGTAAAAGCGGACGAATAGCTAGTTTCACTAATTATTTAGCTCTTCTATATAGAAATAAGTCCGTACCTCTATTCAGTAATCTATCTAGAAAAGCTTTGCCAGAGTTACAAGAAGCTATACAGGATTTGACAATTAGTGAGTTTTTAAATCCCAAAGACGGCAGATTTATAGACTGTGTTTTAAAAATGGATTCTAGTTTCGTACTAGAAAAACAAATAGCATTTTGTAACCACCCTAATGTAACTCTATTAGATTTTGATAATTATGAGGAAAATGTTAGATTTATACTAAAAGAGTTTGATCTCGACCATACTGTAGAGATTCCTCGCCTAAATACTACTGACAAAGTTGATCACAATTTAAGTTTGGCTGATATAAATAAGATCAAGCAGATATATAAAGAGGATTATGACTTTTTTGACTCTGTGAATATAAAATTTTAACTGGAGATATATAATTAAATGTATTTTATACGTAAATATAACGCGGAAACCCCAGGATTTGGAGTCTGGAGTCAAGGTTTTAGCGAAGATGAAATAGAGAAAATTCTATTTCTAGAAAAGACACTTAAGTTTACTAAGGCTCAAGTAGGTAGCGAGCAGGTTCTAGATGTAGACTCTAGAAATAGTAAAGTGGCTTTTTTACCTATAGACCAGAACACAGAGTGGATCTGGCAAAGATTAGGTGAGATTGTACCTAAAGCGAACTATGATCTTTTTCTAAAAGACATATCAGCAATAGAATCTATACAGTATACAATCTATGATTCAAGAGAAGAACAGTTTTATGACTGGCACTTTGACGCACATCCACACTATAATGATCTTGTTAGGAAAATTAGTCTATCAATTGCACTCAACAGTGAAGATGAGTACGAAGGAGGAGACCTAGAGATTATTAATAACGGCAGTCCTGATAGAAGTCTTAAATTAAGAGTTAACAAAGGAGACATTGCATTCTTCGATTCAATGTATCCACATAAGGTACACCCAGTTACTAAAGGCACTAGGAAGAGCCTGGTAGCTTGGATTTTAGGTAAGAGAGAAGGTTAATAATGTTATTTGATACCCTATTTAAGACGGATATTATAGAATTTTTCTGTCACCCAGATTTAGAGGATATTATTGCTAAACCAGTACCGGCATATAAGAAGATGCCTGAATGGTATAGAACTTTACCTCCTCTATTACCAGAAGGCGAGAATGATAGGGACAATTTTGGAGCCAGAGGATTAACTGCTAAAAAGTGCATGCCGTTACTAGACAGTATGTCTTTAGGTTATATAATACCGCTAGCTTGTGATGTTCATATACGAACAAATTCTGATTGCTCTATAATCGAACCAACTAATCCTAGTACACTAAAAATTACTGAATTTCATAATCCAGAACAAGTAGGAGGAAGAAATTTTCCAGGATTTCCTGCTCCTCCTCTTAAGTTTTTAAACTACTGGGTAGTTAAAACTGCTCCGGGATATTCAACACTATTTACTAATCCTTTTAATAGTTTTAGTAGCCATTTTACTTGTATGACTGGATTAGTAGATACAGATAAGTATGTTAAAGAAGTGAATTTTCCTGCTTTATGGCACACTCCTAATTTTGACGATATTCTTCCAGCTGGAACTCCTCTAGTACAGGTTATACCTATTAAGAGGTCGGATGTAGAAAGAAAACCAAAAATTCGTAAAATGTCAAAAAAAGAATTTGCAGAAATAGATAAGACTACAAAGCGTCAAGATCTAAATAGAAGCTATTATACTAATTCTCTCAGGGAGCCAAGAAAATGATGGGTTTTAAGAAGAAAAAACCAGACATTGAATTTGTTGATGTAACTAGACGAGCATATACATATAATCCCATAAAGATGGCTAAAGATGTTCCAGCTCATTTTACAGAGTATCAAATTAAAAAACATGGATCTTTAAAATTTGCTCATTGCCCAGGAATGATAGATCTAAAGAACTATGGTTATATTATTCCTGCATGGGATGATATTCATATCATGGCAAATAGATCTGGAGTAATGGCTACAGTAGGTGGAGATAATGATAAAAGACAAACACCTTTCCCACAGCCTGGTAGGATGGGTACAGATATTGGAGATGGAGTATTTAACCCAGTAGGAGTTCCCTACGAAGTACTACATATAGGAAGTCCCTGGAAAATAATGACTAACAATAAACGAGTATCAGTAATGTCAATGCCAGCATTCTATCACTCGGATTTTCTAGATGACATTTATATTTACCCCGGTATCGTAGACTACGGCAAGTTTTCTGATATTAATTTAATATGCTCTCCTAAAAGAGCTTGTAACATTACTATTAAGGCTGGACAGCCATTGCTTCAAATTATTCCTTTCTACGGTCAGGAGATTATTGGAGGATATGGACCCGCTACAGAGTTTCAAGAAGATCAAGCTTCTTCCTTTGTATCAACTGGCAAACAGTTCTATAGAAAGTTCTGTCAAATATTTAAGCCGACTAGATTAGTCAAGCTGGAGGAAGAGAATGAAAATATTCGTTAGTGTAGTATCTTATAGAGATAAACTACTAAAAGCTACAGTAGAAAGCCTGCTAGAGAATAAGTCTCTAAGGCACGAGGTAGTTATAGGTATCTTTGAGCAGACAGTAGAAGAAGATAGTTTAGTAACTGTAGCTCCTGAATTGCTCAATAATAAGTTTATTAAATATAAACGAATTGACCCAATTTATGCAGATGGTGTATGTTGGGCTAGAGCAATAAACTTCTTACAGATGAGCGGAGATGAGGACTTTATTTATGAAGTAGACTCTCATATGCTATTTGATAAAGACTGGGATAGGAAGCTTATAAATGATTATAAGAAAGGTGTTGCTCTGTCAGGAACAGATAAAGTTATCATCTCGGGCAGCTGTAAAAACTTTGAGCTAAGTGCAGAAGGCTTGCCTATAAGACACGAACATCCTGTTCCTATGAGGTCTAATGTTAAGTATTTCCTATATCAAGAGCATTCGGACATACTCGGACCTCATGGTGATTTAGAGATCTCAGACGGTAAAATTACTCCAGCAATTCATATATGTGCAGGTAATTTCTTTACTCATGCTCCCTGGGTTAAGAGTGTAGGAGCTAATCCCGATCTATATTTTGAAGGAGAAGAGCAGTATATGGTGCTAGAATCCTTTAAGCAGGGGTATAAATTATATCATATGAGTGATATTGTGTCGTATCATTATATTAATACTAATGAGTATGAAACTAAGCAGTGGCATAACCCAATCATCACTATGGAACAATACGGTAACAGAGTGCATAGAGGTCTATCAAACTTTAAGAAGTATGTAGACAATATGGATGATGATGTATTAGAGGCGTACCATAAGTACTCTGGGGTAGATTATATCAATAAACGTCTAGATGAAAAAGCCAAGACATACTCTATAAGAGTTGAACCTCCTGTAGTAGAAGAACCTGTAGAAGAACCAATACAAGAAGAAGTAACAGAAGATGACTCCACAGAGACAGTGTGATGAATGCAGTGAGTGTTGCAAAGGCTGGTTAACAGCCAATATCTATGGGAAAGAAATGGCTCCTGGAGTGCCCTGCCATTATCTAGGAAAAGTAGGCTGTAGTATATATAAAGATAGGCCTAAAGAACCGTGCCAAACCTATCGTTGCGTATGGCTAATAGATCCGGATATACCAGAATGGCTTAAACCATCGACAGCTAAAGTAATTCTTAGCTGGAAAGGTTGGTCAGGAGGGGATTACTTAGAGGTTAAAGAATGTGGAGAGAAAATAGATTCGACAGTTCTTAACTGGGTGTACATATTCGCAGGACAGAATAACATAAATCTAGCAATAGAAGTTTGTGGTCGCTGGTATTTTAGAGGCCCACAAGAGTTCACAGAAGAAGTTACTAACATTAAAAGGTAAAAACATGACAGAGAATACAGATCCAACTATTAATATTTCACTTCAGGTATCGCAAGCTAATACTATCCTAGCTGCTCTACAGGAGCTGCCATTTAAGGTGGCCGATCCAGTAATAAAGCTACTAGTTAGTCAAGCCAATGCACAGCTAGGAGAACTTAGTACTCCTCCTGCCGTCGAAGCGGAAAGTACTGAAAATTAATAGCTAATAAAGCCGCGATAAGTAATTGTCGCGGCTTTTTTAAAAATATAATCTTTACTCCATAATCTATTTGGAGCATAAATATGCAGATGGAATTATCTGTAATAGGACATATAAAATGACCATAAGTATACCGCATAAGTTCTTACCTAATCATTTAAAAATCATAGAACAAAAAGATATGAGTAAAGAACTAAGTATCCCTGATACTTGGGATTCTGTCTATTCTTTTGGGCAATGGTGGTGTGACAATGGTATGCCAATTTTACTTCCTACTGGGTATGAAGTATATTTATCAGATGATGCTACTTCAGTATGCCTATTTAGAAAAGGCAGATTTCAAGTAGAATTATATCTAATACATCCAGGACCTAATCTTCCGGTGCATGAACATCCCGGAGTAGATGTTATAAAGATGAGACTCAATACCTATGGGGAAAAGGATAATCAATTAATTCCTTTTAACTATGAAGTATCTAGTGAAACACTACTAAGAGGTCAGTCACATGGTGCCGGGATCAATTTTAAAGATAGACCAGAAAAGAACATAGAAATAGCTTCTCAAGGCTTCCCTTTATTAGCATTTCAAAAATGGGACGAAGGACTAGAAGTGACAACAGTAGCCTCTAGATGGAAAGGGAAATCAGTCGGACCAAAACAGGAAGATATAGTAAGAAGATTTAATCCAGATGTTTACATAGAACCTGGATATATAGATGTTACAAGGAGTAAGTAATGTACTTATCTAAAAATAAAAATTTTGCATTTATTGCAGTGCCTAGAACTGGTTCACACTCTTTTCAACAAGCATTAGAAGATGGCCTAATGACTAATACTAGTATTGATACCTCTCAGGATGTATTTTTCAATACGAATACAGGAAAGCCCAGTAACCAGATAGGATTATTTCCTACAGATCCTAGTCAATTACAAGAATTTCTTGAATTAGAAAATACTAGTTTTCCTAGACGAGGTGCGTTTCCGCCAGATTTAAGATATACTATTATGATGTACCATCTTACTCCGACTCATTTAGTTAAGGGAGGACTAGTATCTGAGCAGGAACTTGGAACTTTAAATATTTTTGGAGCAGTAAGAGACCCTATTGAACGCTGGATGTCGCATACTTTCTTAAGTTCAAAAATTACAATGGATCTAGAAGAAGGTAAAGAAATAGAGTATGTTATTGACTTTATAAGAGTAAAGTTAAAAAATCATAGGTATCCTCCAATGATTAAACCTTTTATGCAAGACTATTTCTACTATGAAGGCCAGAGAGTTGGTACGCCGTACTTAAGTACAGATATGCTATCTGTATATAATAATTTAATGGATACAATTCCAGGCGCCTCTCACATTACAGCTTTACCACATATAAAACCACTAGGAGCTACAATTCCAGAAAAATGTAAGGCTCCAATAGATACATGGCTACCAAAAGATTGTGTCGATGATCTTTTAGATAGACTAGCCTTAGATATAGAGTTTTATAACAGAGTAGTTAATAATGAGTTCTCCGTTTTATAAAATGGATTGGCCTTCTCTACCAAAACAAATGGTAGAAGAACTTTTAGATTACTCTAGATCTGGCGAGATCCTTGGCGGAAGTGATAGTGCATTCAATCCGCGCAATGAAATTATTCCAGCATACAGCATACTAAAATCTCCAAATTACTTATTAGACTGGGTCAAACTAAACATACCTGCTATAACCAATGAATATTTTATTGGACTACAAAGATTCTCAGGTGTAACTTCTATTCCGATACACACTGATAGTATTAGATCTTATGCGTACAATAATGTTATTACTCCGGACATAGGAACTACTACTTGTTTTTATGATGAAGAAGATAGATTATTAAATAGGATAATGTACGAAAAAAATTGTTGGTATTATCATAATACTTCTATTCCTCATAATATTACTAATTTATATAATAAGTATAGAGTGGCTGTTACTATATTCAAAGTTGATTTTTCTAGAATAGGTAGCGATTATACTCTTAGTAAAGAAGCAGAGGCCTTCCTTAAGCATATATAGTACTTTTTAAAAATATATCTTGACTTTTGAAGCCATTTTGAGTATATTGAGTATAACAAATGAGGGCGTGGCGAAATGGTAGACGCAAGAGACTTAAAATCTCTCGGTTAATCCGTGCGGGTTCGAGTCCCGCCGCCCTTACCACGGTCCCGTAGCATAATGGTCAGTGCGTCCGTCTTATACACGGTTGAGCGGCAGATTACCGCGAGGTGCAGGTTCGAGTCCTGCCGGGACTACCAGTTTTAGGAGGAAATATGAAAGTAGTAATTGAAAGTAGTTTTCCTCTAAGAGGACAAAGAATTGGATCTTACTATAGCTATCCTGTATATTCAGATGAAATAGAGAAAACTCTAATACGAGAGCTAAAATTTCTTAGCCAATATGATGATTTCTCTTTGGAAATGAAAATAACGAAGGTTAGTGAAAAAAGTTCTTGACTATTTTGCCCTTTATGGCTATATTACATCTCTATTCGAAAGGGAAAAGACATGACGATTGACGATCTTAGAGAAATTCTTAAAAAAGATGTAGCTACGGTTACGTTTACTAAGATTGACGGCAGTACGCGTGTAATGCATTGTACTCTTATTGAAGATTACCTGCCACCTATTAAGGAACTTCCCAATATTAAAACTGGTCCTTCTCCAGTCATTGCGACTGTATGGGATCTTGAGCAGGATGCTTGGCGCTCATTTAAGTTTGAAAGCGTCAAGTCTGTAGAAACAGACGAGTTTAAATACGAAATTTGACTCCATAGCTCAGCTGGACAGAGCAAGAGCCTTCTAAGCTCTAGGTCGTAGGTTCGAATCCTACTGGGGTCGCCAGTCGGTATAGTGTTCAACGGCTAGCACGACGGTCTCCAAAACCGTAAGTCTTGGTTCGAATCCAAGTACCTTCGCCAGTTTATGTTCGGGTGTGGCGCAGCGGTAGCGCAGTTGACTGTTAATCAATTGGTCGCAGGTTCGAATCCTGCCACCCGAGCCAGGAGTAACAATGTTAGAAGCAATTATAGCTGCATATACATTAGGAATAACTTTATTCTTTATAGCTCTTCTTAGAGATAAGTATGTAGAGCTAAATAAAGTAGTTATTCTAGTGTATTTTATAGCGAGTTTACTTTGGCCTATAGCGGGCCTTATATATGTTTTAGATAATCGAGGAAACCGATGAATACTCCCCCTATTTTACCTGCGGTAGACTTTAAGGTTCGTGTACGAGATGATCGTATTGAAGGACCTAATCCATATCGCTGGGAAGATGTATCTTCTTATGACCTATTTGCTAATAAGAAGGTAGTAATCTTCTCTCTACCAGGTGCTTTCACACCTACCTGTTCCACTATGCAGCTTCCAGGTTTTGAGGAAAACTATGAGCGCTTCAAGGAGCTTGGTATTGATGAAATCTACTGCGTTTCAGTAAACGACTCATTCGTAATGAATGCGTGGGCTAAGGCTCAGGGAATCGAAAAGGTAAAGGTTATTCCAGACGGAACAGCTGAATTTACTTATGCTATGAATATGGCTGTTGCAAAGGACAATCTTGGCTTTGGTACACGTTCATGGCGCTATGCAGTTATTGCGACCAATGGTCGTATAGATAAGGTGTTTATGGAACCTGGTAAGGAACATAACTGCCCTACTGATCCATATGGTGAAACCTCACCAGAACGAATTCTCAACTGGCTAGAAGCTTACGCCTAATACTCCTGTAGCTCAATGGTCAGAGCTGACCGCTCATAACGGTTAGGTTGGGGGTTCGAGTCCCTCCGGGAGTACCAATTTTTCAAGGAATAAATATGCCAGGCTCTTTAGCTGATTTTGATACAGTTTTTATTAACCATATAACGCAGTTAAATCCTAACTCATTTCTTGACGTAGGGTGCGGCGAGGGCAATTATGCTAATCTAGTAAGAAATACATTACCTAATATTACGCATCTTCATGCTGTGGAGCCTACTGACGTTTATATTGAAAACTATCAGCTAAATGCTAAATATGATAGGGTGTATAACTGTCCTGTACAAGATTTCTTAAAACAAGAAATAGATCTTATCTATGATATAGCATATTGTAGCGATATGCTAGAGCATCTATTTCTTAGTGAAGCCATAGATACTATTGATTCTCTATTATACTGTTCACGATGGGTTATAGCTAAGTGGCCCACTAATGTGAGTCAGGGATGGTGGGAAGGTAACTATTACGAAAAGCATAAGTCAAATATTAAGTTAGCTGATCTACAGCGTTTTAATATTCATTATTATGCTAAAGTTACTCCTGATCCAGGTGTGGAATATCACTACTGTGTTATCTCTGGCTTTCATACTAATCAAACTTTACGAGTTTAATCTAACTACTTGCACTTCAACCTACAGCTCCCCAGCTTAAAACGGAAGTGAAGTCTGTCTTGAATGTTAGATACTGAGGGGCCGAGACGTGAGGCCTTAAGCTAGCTACTATTTGTGCTGCAGCCAATATGTCGTTGTAATGCTAGTCAGGGAATCAAGCCGTGAGGATTCCCGTTCCCTATATATGCCCGTATAGCACAGTGGTAGTGCAATCGCCTTGTAAGCGATAGGTCGTGAGTTCGAATCTTACTGCGGGCACCACTCTTATATTGTAAGCCCTGTTTTTGCAGGGCTTATACTATTTGAGCGATCCCTTAGCTCAGTAGGTAGAGCATCGGACTTTTAATCCGTGTGTCCTGGGTTCGAACCCCAGAGGGATCACCATTGCCCCTTCGTCTAAAGGTAGGACAACAGATTTTGATTCTGTTTGTGTTGGTTCGAGTCCAGCAGGGGCATCCAGTTTCATTCAATCGGAGATCATATGTGGCGTTTATGGTGCAAAGCTCTAGGCGAGAAGGCTACGGGCTGTGATAAAGAGTCAGATAAAGTAGCTATAATACGCACTGTAATTGTAGCTATGTATATGATTACAAATTTATTTATTATAGCAGGTGTTATTAGACACTGGAATGAGGGAAGTCCTGACCTCTACTATACTATAGAAATCAAGGACAAGCAAAAGCCTACGCCTTAAGGGTAGGCAGATTAATCTCGCTTAAGGAGGAGATATGTTTACAAATAATGACTTTGGTCGTTTCTTTATCGGATATGATAAAGTAGCTGAAAAGCTTGCAAATATTGCGGATCAATCCGCTAAAATGATTCAGAATTATCCACCATTCAATATCAAGAAGGTTGAAGATAACAAGTACGCTATTGAAATGGCACTGGCCGGTTTCAGTAAGCAGGATATTGAAATTGAATTGGTAGATGGCAAGCTAATCGTTAAAGGAAACCTTGAATCTAAGGATGCTGAAGATAGCTTTATCTTTAAGGGCATCTCTAACAAGGCATTTACGCGTCAGTTTACTCTGGCCGATAATATGGAAATTCAGAGCGCAGAACTTATTAACGGTATGTTAAAGATCTGGCTTGAAACTCTAACACCAGAGCCTAATAAGAAGAAGATTGAAATTAAGGAACCAAAGGGAGCTAGTAAGAAGGATGTATAATTCAGTCTACAAAGATTCCTTTAGGACAATTATTGTATCTAGAATTGCAGCTACGATAATTTTGTCCTTGACTTCATCCCTATTTTGGGCTATGTTATTTATCTAATTTGAGAAAGGATTTTTATGACTTCTGAACGTAAACTATTTGAGATTTGGTGCGAGGGCGATCCCCGTCGCGATTATACAGCTTGTCATCTAGGATACGGAAAGGGGCATAATCTGCGAGAAGCTTGTGAAGACTATGCTTCTCGCAATCCTTTTTTTAAGGTTCACATGAACCTATCAACAATGTCTTATCGTGGGTGCTCAGTCTACGACAATGAGACGAGTGCGCGTGAGAGTAACGGATAACGGGAAGTAGATCAAGTGGTAGATCACCTGCTTTGGGAGCAGGGGGTTGCAGGTTCGAGTCCTGTCTTCCCGACCAGAGGATTTATGATAGAAGAAGCAAAGAAAGCAATACAAGAATCTAGTAGTTCTTCTTCTATTTATATAGGGGCAGACTCTATAAGATATAAAAAGCACGGTAGATGGTTTGCGAAGTACTCTACAGTTGTAATTCTACACGTAGATTCTAAGCGAGGATGCAAACTCTTTCACAAGTCTATTGATCTTCCAGATTATGGAAATCTAAAACAGAGGCTTATGACAGAAGTTGGATACGCTATCGAAGCTGCCAGCGAACTTATTGAAGTAGTTGGAGAACGTCATTTAGAAATTCATATTGACATTAATCCTAATCCGAAGTATAAGTCTTCGGTAGCAGTTAAAGAAGCACTAGGATATGTCAAAGGATCACTAGGTATTGATGCTAAGATTAAGCCATCTTCGTGGGCAGCTTCTCATGCTGCTGACCACTTAGTACGACATGGGTGACGGTGGCGGAGTGGTCTATCGCACAGGTCTGCAAAACCTTGTATTCGTGGGTTCAAATCCCACCCGTCACTCCAGTGGAACGTGGGCAGGCTGGTAATGCAGCGGCTTGCTAAGCCGTACAACCTTCTCGGGTTGAGTTGGTTCGATTCCAACACGTTCCGCCAGTGGCTCGGTAGTTCAATGGTTAGAGCACTAGCCTGTCACGCTAGAAGTTGCGGGTTCGAGTCCCGTCCGAGTCGCCATTATGCTTAATAAAGATGAATGTTACTTAGAATTAGGTGAAGCAGCTAATCTGGCAATGTACTGCCATCAAGTTGCTTTTGTAAACAAGATATGGCAGCCCATTATAGGTTGGGAGGGTACTCCAGTATCCATATCGCAAGTATTACTTAACCCTACTCTTAGAGAGATTCACAATGAATTTCCTATGACTAGAGCTGGTATTCTTAAAATGTCGCCTAATCAAGCCTATCATTGGCATAAAGATGAAAGTAGACAGGTATCTATAAATATGCTACTATCTGCTCATAGTAGTAGCAACTGCTTATTTGGCGTACCTAAGAATAGAGACAATATGTACTTTACAGAGTTAAAGTATAGGTCTAATACTCTCTATTTGTTTAATACGCAGATACTACATAGTGTTATTAATTTCCAGGAACCTAGATTTCTATTTAGTGTAGAGTTTGATCCTGATGTTACATACGAAATGATATATAATTGGAAGCGTGGCCGAGTGGTTGATGGCTCTAGTCTTGAAAACTAGCGAACCGAAAGGTTCCGTGAGTTCGAATCTCACCGCTTCCTCCATGTCCCTGTAGCCGCGCTGAATACGAATCAGTAGTAAGGTAACTGGATGCAAATGCAGGTTCGAATCCTGTCAGGGACTCCATGCTTATGTAGCTCAATGGCAGAGCACGCGACTGATAATCGTTAGACGAAGGTTCGATTCCTTCCTTAAGCACCAGATTTTAGGGGCCTTAGCTCAGATGGGAGAGCGGTAGCTTTGCAAGCTTCAGGTCAAGGGTTCGATCCCCTTAGGCTCCACCAGGTAGAGTTTTCGGTAATCTCTAGCACGAAGGCGGTGCACTTAGCCAAGCGTGAAAACCGAACAGTTATAGAACCTCCTAGGCTGAACCCGCAAGGGAAGATTGCAACGTCCGGAAGTAAGCAATCAAGGCACACTATGGGGGTCACTTGTTCCCGTAGCTCAGTTGGTAGAGCACTCGATTGAAGATCCTGGTGTCCGCGGTTCGATTCCGTGCGGGAACACCATGCCCGGTTAGCTCAGCGGTAGAGCGTCTCGTTTACACCGAGAGGGTCGGCGGTTCAATCCCGTCACCGGGTACCATTTCTCCTTACTGATAAATCCTGGTAATACAGGATTTATCTGTGACGGAGGCAGAAAAGGCTGATGCGCGGGCTTGTGGTGCCCGAGATAGTGGATTCGATTTCCACCCGTCACCCCATTTATATGCGAGTATGGTGAAATTGGCAGACACACTAGTTTTAGGTACTAGCGCTTCGGCGTGGGGGTTCAAGTCCCTCTACTCGCACCATGGACGATTAGCTCAGTTGGTAGAGCGCGGGACTCTTAATCCTTAGGTCGTAGGTTCGAATCCTACATCGTCTACCATTTCAAGGGTAGGTAAAGTCAATAGTTTTGGCAGTCGGTCTGTAAAACCGATCCTTTGGGGAGTGGAGCGTAACCACACCTGCCCACCATATATGGCCCGGTCGTCTAGTGGCTAGGACACCGCCCTTTCAAGGCGGAGAAGCGGGATCGAAACCCGTTCGGGCTACCAGCCTTACGGCTGACGGAGAAATATAATGCCAGTTAAGCCAGGTAAGAATGAAACTCAAGATGAGTTCATAGCTCGTTGTGTCAGTGAAGAAGTTAAGCGCGGACATGAACAAGCACAAGCTGTAGCTATTTGCTACAGTAAATGGAAAGATCGTCGCCGTAAAGAACTAAGCGAAGATCAATAAGGAGACTTAATGTATAAAACAATTCTAGCAGCTCCAGCTGCGCTACTACTAACAGCTAGTCCAGTATTTGCTGGCCCCTCTCTAAATACTGAAATTAGATTTGCAGATATTCGTGAATCCAGACAGGACAGCACTGAATATAAGCTAGAGTTTGGCGATACTGCTTTTGGTAATATGAACTACGGATTCGAAGTAGTTACTAAGCAAGCCGATGGAGCTGGACGAGTCAATACTAGACTATCTGCAAAGGTAGGCACTACCTGGAATAAAGTATCTGTATATTCCGAACTAGGAGAATCGTTAAATGATGGCAATAACTTTACTTTCTGGGGTGTAGGAGCTAAAACATCTGTTCCTCTATATAAGAATGTATCGGTTGTTGTGGGCTATCGTCATAGAGAAGGTTTCGATACCGTCAATATGAACCAAGAACGACTAAATGGCGGCATTTCAGTAGCTCTAGATAAGAACTATTCTGTAGCTGCACAATACTACAGAACACGTGGTACTACAGATACAGATGCAGTAGGTCTAGGTATTACTAGAAAGTTTTAATATAAAAGGGCATAAGTCAAAATATTTCTTGACTTATGCCTCTTGTTTTTATATAATGCACATATCGACAAGTTAGTCGAGCATTTAAATCTTAAAGGAGAATTATTTTGGCGTGGGATGACGACAAGAAGGCTCAAGCGATCAGTATGTACGAGGAACGTGAGCCTACCCCTGAAAACTCTATGGACATTGTATCGGAAATCGCTGATGAGCTTGGCGAAAGTCCCAATGGAGTCCGTATGATCCTTAGCAAGGCCGGTGTCTACGTAAAGAAGGAACCAGCCGCAGGTGGTGCTGCGAAGTCAAAGACAACTAAGTCCACCTCAACCCGCGTTAGCAAGGAAGACGCTCAGGCACAGCTTATTGCTGCTATTGAAGCGGCAGGTAAGGAAGTCGACTCAGACATTATTTCCAAGCTAACTGGTAAGGCCGCAGTTTATTTTGCAGGTCTATTCGCCTAATTCATAAGTACCCGCTATGGTTTTGCTGTAGCGGGTACTCACGTCTAGCAAGTATGCCAACCTGCTGACATGAGGACTATGACAAAAGACGAATTAATTTATGCTGTTAAAGAATTTGGAGATGCTACAATAACTTATAGAAGCCTTGAGTCTAAAAAGTTAAAATATAATGTATGCACTCTGGATTTCTCTAACGAGTATATTCAAACTAAATCTAATAGAGCGAAAGAAACAGATGACACTGTTTTATTATTTTGTTGGGATTCCGATTCGTTTAGACTAATCAGACCCTCAAGTGTAACTAGTGTAATACCCCTTTCTTCATCGCTCAAGGAAAGGAATAATGGATGATGAAGAAATCTATTCTAGAATCATCCATAGTACCGAGGAATTTCAAGTAAGACTGACCATTAATAGGTTCAGGGGTGTAGAGTATCTACACTTACGTAAGTACTTTCTTGATTTTTCTGAGGAATGGATGCCTTCCAAGGATGGCGTAGCCATGCCTCTTGAGTTGGAAAACTCAAAAGAACTTTTTATCGGGTTAATCGAAATCTTGTCTTTAGCTGAGTCTAAAGATGTGATAATATCTAATTTTAAAGAACTCTTACAGGACATTTATCAATGAAGGCTTTTCTAGATTATGCAAGTTCCAAGTATTACGCTGGTGATCCCATCATCAGCGACGAAGAATTTGATAAGCTAGCAGAGTACTATGGCTACGAAAGCGTGGGTGCTCCGGTCGTTGGCGACAGGATTGCCCACGCTTTTCCTATGTGGAGCCTACAGAAATGTTATGATGATGAGCCTCTGATTAATCTAGGAGGAGAGACTATTGTTAGTCCAAAGTTAGATGGTGCTGCTGTAGCTAATTACTATGCGTATGGTAAGCATTTCCTATCTTTGACTCGCGGAGACGGAAAAGAAGGTCTAGATATTACCGATAAAATGGCTACTCTTATTCCGGCGAACATTCCACATGGCGATGTTCCATTACTTCAAGTTACTGGTGAGGTTGTTGCTCCTAAGAGCATAGACAATGCTCGTAACTATGCAGCAGGTGCTTTAAACCTTAAGTCAGTAGATGAATTTAAGTCTAGAGAACTTACTTTTGTGGCCTATGGTGTAACACCTAATTTATATGATACTTGGTCAGAAGATATTGAGAAGCTAGGATATGTGGGCTTTGCTACTGTTATGGACACTGGGCTTGATATTTATCCTCACGATGGTGTAGTATACCGTCTTGATGATTATGAAGCCTTTCAGGATTTAGGATATACCTCCAAGCATCCTCGTGGTGCATTCGCTCTAAAAGAACGAAAGGGTGGAGTAGTGACTAAGCTACTTGACGTACAATGGCAAGTAGGTCGGAGTGGCGTAGTAAGTCCTGTAGCTATTCTAGAACCTATTGTCATTGGAGAAGCCACTGTAGCTCGTGCTACACTTCACAATATTAAGTATATTCGAGAACTCGATCTAGATTATGGCTGTCTAGTAGAGGTTATCCGCTCTGGTGAGATTATTCCTCGGATCGTAAGGAGAGTTTATGAATAAGATACTATATTTCTCGGCAGACTGGTGTGGACCATGTAAGGAAATGAAGCCGGTCATAGATCAGATTGATCCATCTATTATAACTAAGTATAATACTGATTTCGATGAGGCAGAGAGTGCTAAGTATGGTATTAGAGCAGTCCCTACTTTTGTAATAGTAGATGAATATGGTCATGAAATTGACCGTATGCTAGGTATTGTTCCTATAGAAAGCCTATTAGAAGCAGTAAAATGAGTAAAGGCATATATAACGAGAAATACTTTCAAAATCATCCATCTGAGTGCGATCTTAGTGCGGTGCTATATTGTGTAGTTCTTGTTAATAAGTCTACTATGCAACGAGAATGTATAAAAATAGGTATCGCCAAAGGTAAGAACTGGAAAGATGTTATAAGGCGCTCTAACGGGTTCACAGGATATGAGATTCGTATCCAAAAAGTAGTTCATGGACGACTAGAAGATATATACTATCTAGAACAATATTTACATGAGCTATGGCAAGACCATAAGTTCACTTCAGAACATCGGTTCGGAGGCCATACCGAACTTTTCCAGCTAAATAATGACATCATTAAAAGCATACCTGATAGCTGCTAAAAAATAGTTCTTGACTTTATGCCTCAATTTCCATATAATGCTTGTATTAGATCAGGAGAGAGAAAGTGATTCAAGCCCCGACAAATTGTCCGAGTTGCGATAGCACTCTCGAATGGTCCAATGACCTTTTGTATTGTAAAAACCCAAGCTGTCTAGCTTCAACTCATAAGCATATTGAACATTTTGCATCAACGTTGAAGATTAAAGGCATGGGGCCTTCTACAATTGCAAAATTAAACCTATCCAGTATCCTAGATATTTATCTTCTTACTGAGGAAGAAATTATCGAAAGTCTAGGTTCTGAGAAACTAGCGGTTAAGTTGTTTGAAGAAATAAAGCTATCTACAACAAAACCTCTTAACGCGGTTCTACCTGCTTTCGGTATTCCATTGATTGGAAAAACAGCCGCAGATAAGTTGAGTAAGGTATGTTCTGAAATAGATGATATTGATGAAGAAACCTGTAAACTAGCTGGATTGGGTGAAAAAGCTACTGCCAATCTATTAGAATGGCTAGAACAAGAAGATTTCTACTTATTTCTACCTTTTAATCTACGATTTGAAGCAGTGGCAAAGCCTGGAGCTGATTCTGCTCGTGGCGTAGTCTGTATTAGCGGTAAACTAAATAGTTATTCCACTAAACAGGAGGCGCAAGCAGACCTTGAAGCACTAGGCTTTATAGTGAAGTCTAGTATGACAAAAGATGTGACCATACTAGTAAATGAAAGTGGTCGCGAGACCTCTAAGACCCAAAAAGCCAGAGACTCTGGCATTACAATTGTAACAGACCTTAAAAAATTCATAGGAGATATTAATTAATATGACTACCCCAAAGTGGACCGAAGAACGCACTGCTCAGCTAGTTGACGCTGTAGGTGATGAAAGTCCAGTAAGCCGCGCAACCGTTGCAGAAGTAGCCGAAGATCTAGGCACTAGCACACGTTCCATCTCTTCAAAGCTACGTAAGCTAGGCTATGACGTTGAGCTAGCTTCAGCTACTCCACGTGCCTTCTCTGACGAAGTAACCGAAGCTCTTCGTAATTTCGTTGTAGACAACAGCGGTACCTATACTTACGCTGAAATTGCTGACAATTTCCCAGGCGACTATACTGCCAAGGCTATTCAAGGCAAGATCCTTTCAATGGAACTTACTTCACACGTTAAGGAAGCTCCAAAGGTTGAGCACGCCAAGTCATACAGCGCTGACGAAGAAGCTCTTGTTCTTAAGCTAATTGGCGAAGGCAAGTTCGTTGAAGAAATTGCTGATGCAGTTGGCAAGACTGTTCAGTCAGTTCGTGGTAAGGCTCTAAGCCTACAGCGCGCTGGTCAGATCGACGCTATGCCAAAGCAGCGTGATGTTAAGGGTCCAGCAGTAGACCCACTAGACACTCTTGGTGATGTTTCGGCGCTATCAGTTGCTCAGATTGCTGAGCAGATTGGTAAGACCGAGCGTGGTGTTAAGACCATGCTAACTCGTCGTGGCCTAAAGGCTTCTGACTATGACGGTGCTGCCAAGAAAGAGAAGGCTGCTGCTTAAGTTTTCTCTTTAAAGTGAAAGCCGGAGCAGCCTTGTGCTGCTTCGGCTAAACTTATTTTAAGGAGAGACGATTTTGAACCTCGCTAGCGCACTTTTCAAACGAATCCTTGAAGAGGAAGATTTTGATACATGGTCTAGCTTAAGACGGCACTACCTGCCTAGTGAGTATCATGTAATTTATGACGTAATCGACAAACAGATTGAGTCGTACCATAAGTTACCTACTATCGAAGAACTTAAGCTAGCTGTCAGAGACTCCTCTACGCTAGACAAGATCTACGCTATTGAAGTTGTAGAAGTTGATGCTGAGCCGTTCCTTCTATTAGATTATCTAAAGAATGAATTTACTCAGAAAGAAACACTATACCAACTACATAAGTATGTTGAAAAGTCTATTTCCTTTGAGACAGCAGAAGAAACTCTACAATCTTTGTATGAAATCGTAGCAAAGATCGAAGATAGAGTAGAATTAAAGTCTCCTGATGAAAATATGCAAAAGATCAGCTTGTTTGAAAGCGACGATCAGCTTGCATCATATATTCCTCTTGGACTTAATTCCGAGTTTGACAATAAGGTCAGATTCAAAAATATTGATTATATTCTAATGGGCGGTAAACGAGGCTCAGGTAAGTCTATTACCTGTTCAAATCTCGCTAACTCCATGTATCAGCGTGGCAAGTCCGTAATTTATTTCACAATCGAAATGAATACACGAGAAGTACTACAGCGACAGTGTGCTATTGGGACAGGCGTTCCACATTCTAAGATCAAGTATAAAACACTAGATAACTTAGAGTGGGCTAAAGTTGCTAAGTGGTGGGCTGATAGATTCCATAACGGCGAACACCATTATGAATTATATAAACAGCATCGAGACTTTAATAAGTTCCACAGTCTTCTGACTAAGGAAGAACTTAAAGAAGTACAGATTGATATTGTTTATGATCCAGAATTAACTTTACCTAAGCTAAGATCAGAAGTCTTAAAAAGAGTCAAGAAACTTGGTAATGTAGGTCTTATTATTGTAGACTACGTAAACCAAATCAAAAGAACAGGTGCTCCTGGAGTTGACGATCTTTATGACTGGAAGGAACAGATTGCGGTTAGTAAGGCTCTGAAAGCTATGGCTCAAGAGTTGGAAGTACCAGTATTCTCTCCGTATCAGATTGATGCTAGTGGCGAAGCCAGATTCTCTAAGGGTATTCTAGACTCAGCCGATGCTGCGTTTATTATCGAGGCTGGCCCAGAGTCCGTACACTTTAAGTGTACTAAGATGCGTGGTGATGCTATGATCGACTTTACCTCTAGAGTAGAATGGAATTCTCTACGTATCGGACCTGAAAATGGTGTCGAAATTATAGTAGAAGAAGAGTCTCCAAATAAGAGAAAGAAGTCAAAGAAGTCTTCATTTAGCGAAGAAGATACGAAACCAATAATGGATGGCATCTACGATGATGCTCCATTTTAATAGGAGATACCTATGATTGAAGAATTACTAAAATCAAAAAGTATCGAGTTCCGTCCCAGCGGTAAGGACTACGTTATACGGTGTCTAAACCCAGATCATGAGGATAGGAACCCTAGTCTTCGTATTGACAAGACTACAGGTATCTTTAATTGCCTATCTTGTGGCTACTCTGGTAATCTATTTGATTTCTTCGGACAGAAACCTAATTGGCTACAGCTTCGCAGAAATAAACTAAAGAATATAATTGAAGAAAAATTAGTCGAGACAGCAGGACTAACTATACCAGAAAATGCCGTGCCTTTCGATATGGATTGGCGCGGCATATCTGCTGCTACATTTAATAAGTTTGGTGCATTTCAACACAGCAATTCGGAATTTATTGGACGAGTAGTAATACCAGTCCGTAATATTACAGGTAAGATAGTAGCCTTTTGTGGAAGGCATCAGGGTAACGTAGATCCCAAGTATCTGTTTCATCCTGGTGGCGCCAAACTGCCACTATTTCCAGTAGTAAAACCTTTACATGGACGTATTCTACTTGTCGAAGGTATTTTCGATATGATGAATTTGCATGATAAAGGACTAGACAATGCGGTTTGCGCTTTCGGTGTTAACAAAGTCACAGATGAGAAAATAAATATCTTGAAAATCCAAGGAGTTTCTGGTATAGATATATTCTTTGATAATGATGATGCAGGACAGAATGCAGTAGTAAAGCTGCAAGAAAAGCTTGAACAGCATGAAATAGCAAGTACTAAGGTTACTTACAACAACGTTAAAGATCCAGGTGAGTTGACAGCCTTACAAGTGATCAAATTAAAGGAGAAATTATACGGTGGCTAACATCGCGATTATTGAGACTAAGCCTAGTCGTACCGATTATTCAAAGAGTTTTAAAGAAGCGTTTGAATTTGACAGATTTGCTCTTTGCTCAGATCCTACTATTAAGAAAGTTCTTAAGAAGGATGTGGACATTGAGTTTGACCCCGATAGCTATGAATGGGTGATTCTAGTCGGGGCCGATGCCTGCAAATACTTCACCAAAAATGCTTCTGTTACGGACTATAGTGGTAAGATTGTGGAAGAAAAGTTTCTTCCTGTTATCAATCCTGCTATGGTATCGTTTAAGCCTGAGTCTGCCAAACTTTGGGAAGAGTCTCGGGATAGCATTATCGGATATGTAACTGGCTCAAAGAGAGTAGTAAAGTACTCTACAGATAAAATTTACGGAATTACAGATTCCGATCACCTAAAGAAGTTCCTTAGAGCAGCTATAGCTAGTCCGAATCCATTCATCGGTCTCGACTCTGAAACAACTGGGCTATATCCACGAAACGGATATGTTCTGGGCGTGAGCCTAAGCTATGAAAGAGATCATGGTGCGTACATCGACTCAGACTGTATCGACGATGAAGCTTCGGCACTGTTTCAAGAACTGTTTAATAAAAAGACGGTAGTCTTTCATAACGCTAAGTTCGACTTGGCTTTTATGCGTTATCACTTTAACTGGGAATTTCCGCAATACGAAGATACTATGCTTCTTCACTATTGTATTGACGAGAATCCAGGTACTCACGGCCTTAAGCAGTTAGCCCTACAGCTTACTGATTACGGCGACTATGAACAGCCTATGTATGAGTGGATTGATGAATACCGCAAAAAGACAGGCGTTCTAAAGGATGACTTCACATTCGATCTTATTCCTTTTGATATTATCAAGACTTATGCAGCTATCGACGCTGTAGTTACATTCTTGATCTATGCTAAGCTAAAGCCTGCTGTAACTAAGAATAAGAAGCTTAATCAAGTATATAATGGTATACTTATCCCAGCTTCCTCTTTCTTAATTGATGTGCAGGATAACGGAGTTCCATTCGATCTAGAACGACTTAAGTTTGCTCAGCAAGAAATGCAAAAGAGTATTGACGAGTCTATTGAAGAACTATATAAGGAACCAAAAGTACGTGAGTTTGAAGAAGCCCAAGGAAAGCCATTCAATCCAAATAGCGTTATGCAGCTTCGCAGTTTCCTTTTCGATTATGTTGGTCTCCAACCTATTGGAAAGAAAACTAGTACAGGCGCTAACTCGACGGATGCAGAAGTCCTAAAAGAACTAGCCGAACAACATCATATCCCAAGACTCATTCTGAACATTCGTCAGAAGAGCAAGATTAAGAATACATACCTTGACAAGATTATTCCACAGCTTGATAGAGATGGTCGTCTTAGGACTAACTTTAATATTCATGGCACCACTAGTGGGCGTCTCAGTTCTTCAGGGAAGCTTAATCTACAGCAGTTGCCTCGCGACAACTCTGCTGTTAAGGGTAGTATTAAGGCTAGTCCCGGTCATAAAATCGTCGCTGTCGACTTAACCACAGCCGAAGTTTACGTTGCTGCTGTTCTGTCAAATGACAAGGAGCTAATGAATGTATTTAGTAGTGGCGGCGACTTCCACTCTACTATTGCTAAGAAGGTATTTGGCCTTCCTTGTGAAGTAAGTGAAGTAAAGGCTTTATATCCTCTACTACGTCAGGCGGCTAAAGCTATTACGTTTGGTATCATGTATGGTGCTGGTCCATCTAAAATTAGTTGGCAGGTAACTAAGGATGCTAAAGACAATGGTATGGATTATGTCTTTACAGAAGATGACGCTAAGGAAGCTATTAAAGCATACTTTAAGCAGTTCCACGGCCTAAAGAATTGGATTACTAAGAATCAGGAATTCATAGCTAAAAATGGATACATTTACTCTTATTTTGGTCGTAAGCGTCGTCTGCCTAATGTTCTCTCTACTGATGGTGGGATTAAATCTCATGCTATTAGATCAGGACTGAACTTCCTAGTACAGTCTCCTGCTAGTGATGTTAATCTACTTGCAGGTATTGAGATGAACCAGTACATTAAGCGTTCTGGTATGAAGGCTAGAATCTTCGCTCTAGTACATGACTCTATTCTAGCTGAAGTACCTGAGAACGAAGTAGATACTTATATTAGTAAACTAAAGGAATTTATTAAGACCGATAGAGGTCTATCAATTCCAGGCTGTGCGATCGGTTGCGATTTCGAAGTTGGTGACGATTACTCGTTTGGTAAATTCGAAAAGCAATACGGTGAGCTACTACTCGCTGCATAATGTACAAAGAGTTCAAGGATATAAAGAATATTAAGTATCCTGTCTATGCCTTGCCATCTTCTGATTGGTACAAACAAGATGGGGTCTTGTTTATCAATGATGGCAAGGTTTTAGATGATACTAATATGCCCGGAAAAACTCTAGGAGTACGTAGACTACAATCTGGTAGAAAAGATTTATGTAGACTACGTAGAGCTTATCCGGATTATCAATCTATGCTTATGTCTAAGCATAAGATTTTTATTGATAGTAACGGCACTCCATTTATTTATAGAAAAACTATAAATAGTCCGCTTATCTATCATAAAATATCGCGTATAGAATTAAAGGAAGACTGTACTGTTGTATGGTTACGTTTAATTCCATATCCGTTTAAATTACCAAGACCTCCTTATGGAGATGCTCGCTGGGCAAGAGTCTTATATTACAAAGGATCTCCTTGGTTATTATATGATCTCTCTTCCGAAAAAGGGAAGGACTCCTATAAGAGAGTATGAGACAATATGCGAAATAAAAGAAAAAACTCCCATGCTCAACAACAACAGCCCGACTTTAGGGTTGGGCATATAGAGCCTCTGAATTTAAAACAACGCTTCGTTTTAAATAGTAAAAAACATATAGTACTCACTGGATATGCTGGAACAGGTAAAACATACTTAGCTTCATATCTAGGGTATAATAGTGTATTTAGCGGAAGGCACAATAAACTAGTATATATTAGAAGTGCCGTACCTACAAGAAATCTAGGATTTCTGCCAGGTAACGATAAAGAAAAGGTAGAAGTATACGAAGCTCCTTACATAGACATTGCCACAGAATTACTTGGAAGAGGTGATGCTTACGAGATTATGAAGAAAAAGGGATATATACATTTTATGTCTACTTCCTTTATTCGTGGCACTACTCTACGAGATGCTGTAGTTATAGTCGATGAGTGTCAGAATATGACGTATCATGAGCTAGACTCTATAATTACTCGACTAGGAGATAATTGTAGAATTATGTTCTGTGGAGATATTAAGCAAGCGGATCTATATAAAAATGGATTCCAAGACTTCTATACTGTACTACAAAAGATGGAAGAGTTTGATTTCGTGGACTTCGGCCAAGACGATATTGTTCGAAGCGACTTTGTAAAAAACTATATTATTAAAAAGGATGAAGTGCTAAGTAGACTTTAGTACTAGGAGAGGATAGTCCTCTGAGGAAGTAAATGAAGGCGATTATAAGTAATAAAATTTATATGACGGTGGAGCCTTCGATGCATAAGACTCTAGAAAAAGAGTTGACATACACGATACCGTCTTATAATGAACCTGAAAAGTTCATTACAATAAAGAATCTTAAGGTTATTAACTATAATATCGCTGGAGGTAAGTACTTAGTAGCTTTTCCAGTTGGACGCCTTGATTTGATTCCTAAGAACTTTGAGGTAGTAGATAAACGAGCCTATAATACTATTGAAGATTTCCCTGAATTTAAATACGATCTAAGACCGAGTCAGCAAGAAATTTATGACGAGGTAGAAGATAATTGTATTATAAACGCTAAGGTTGGCTATGGTAAGACTTTTACAGCTCTATCTATAGCATCTAAATTAAAACAGAAGACTTTAGTTGTTGTGCATACAGTTGCTCTACGTAATCAGTGGGAAAAAGAAATTGTAAAAACACTAGGCATTAAACCTGGGGTCATAGGTAGTGGAAAGTTTAATACTGACAGTGCGGTAGTAGTCGCTAATATACAGAGCTTGACTAAACACGTTGCTAAAATCAGTAGAGAATTTGGAACAGTCATTTTAGACGAAATGCATCACGTATCTAGTCCTACCTTTTCTAAGGTAATTGACGCTATGTTTTCTAGGTATAAGATAGGGCTTTCGGGTACTATCGAAAGAAAAGATCAAAAACACGTAGTCTTCAAAGACTATTTCGGCTCAAAGATCTTTAGACCTGATAAAGAAAATACTATGATCCCAGAGGTTCATGTAATAGACTGTGGCATACAGTTCTCAGACTATTCTGGAGCCTCGTGGGCTGAAAAGATTAACGTATTAAAAGAATCTTCACTATACAGAAATCTAGTAGTGGCTTTAGCAGATAAGTATGCTAATGATGGTCACAAAGTAGTTATAGTCTCCGAAAGAGTGGAATTTTTAAGAGCCTGTAGTGAAGTTTCTAAGAATCCATCTGATCTTTTAATCGGTTCGGTAAAAGAAGATGCTAGAGAGAAGATTATTAAATCCGTATTTGATGGCTCTATTAATCAAGTATGGGGAACTCAAAGTCTAGTATCTGAAGGTTTATCTATTAATCCTCTGAGTTGTTTAATACTAGCTACTCCATTAAATAATATGCCTTTGCTTGAACAGCTTATTGGTCGTATTATTCGAGAACATCCAGATAAACCGAAACCAGTAATTGTAGACATTAAGTTGTCGGGCAATACTGTTAGTAGACAGCACAGTAATAGACTAGGGCATTACATGAAGGAAGGCTATGAGATTAAGTTCATAAAATAGTTCTTGACTTTTATCTCATATTTTGGTATATATGTTACTCTATAGTTGGAAAAAGATACGTAATAAAGCTGGTAACAGCTCCAAGAGAGTGCTTCTTATATTAGAAGCTATGCTCACAGTAGGTATGCCTAGAAATAGGTTTGATCCACTCTATAGATACTACTATGAAGACTTTGAAGGACACAGCTTTCTGGTAAATCCAGAGCTTCTACTCCGGTTTAGATATAAATGGAGAGATAAAGAGTTAGCCGACTATATAGGTCTAGCTAGCTTTAGAAGTCTTGGAGAATACCACGTAAGCGGTAAGATAACACTAGACTTAGCCCTTAGTCCTTTGGGGCAAGACGCAATAAACAACAACAGACTACTTCGTATTGACGACGGTGAAATCCACTTCCTTTACGAAGACTACACAGGAGAACACACATGGCAGGTTTAAGTTTTGGTTCAGTTAAGGGTTCAGCTAAGAAGGAAAAGGCTGACTCATATAAGATCGTTGATGGAGACAACTCAGTTCGTCTCTTTGGCAATATTCTAGCTCGTTACGTATACTGGATTAAGGGTACGAATGGTAAGAATCTTCCCTTTGAGTGTCTTGAGTTCAATCGCGAGACTGAAACCTTCGACAAGTCTGAAAAGGATTGGGTAAAGGAATTTTATCCTGATCTAAAGTGTGGTTGGTCTTACTCAATGATGTGCCTAGATAATGGCGTTCCAAAGATCTTTAACTTTAAGAAGAAGCTCTTTGACCAGATCATGGCTAACATCGAAGATCTTGGCGATCCTACAGATCCTGAAAATGGATGGGATCTCAAGTTCCAGAAGAAGAAGACTGGGCCACTACCAATCAACGTAGAGTATACGCTTCAAGTTATGAAGTGCGCTAACTCAAAGCGCCCTCTAACAGATGCTGAAAAGGAAGCTATCGCTAGCTCGAAGACTATTGAGGAACTACTTCCTCGCGCTACACCAGCGGCTCAGAAGGAACTTCTAGAGAAGCTTATGAAGGGTGAAGAAGATACAATCGACGAGTCAGTAGAAGACGAACTCAACGTAGAGTAATTAAATCAAGCCCAGGATACTTATTAGTGTCCTGGGCTTCTTATTCGGAGTCGTATGTTATTAGTAATAGCAGATATACATATTAAACTCGGTCAAAAGAACGTACCCAAGGAATGGGCTATCAATAGATATAATATGTTCTTCGATCAAGTTGCAGAAGCAGAAAAACAAGTAGACATGATAGTTATTCCTGGAGATATATTCGACAGGATGCCTACTCTAGAAGAGCTAACACTGTACTTTCAGTTTATTGCTCAGAGAAAAGTACCAACTATTGTCTCTACAGGAAACCACGAAGCAACTAAAAAGGGTAAAAGCTTCTTCACGGAACTTAAAGGAGTTTCAGAAAGACTAAACCCTCTAGTACAGGTAGTGGTAGATTATATTCATGAGGACGAGAAGGGATTCTATGTAGTACCTTATGAGTATATTAAAAGAAAAGAAACATGGGATAGCCTAGAAGCTAAGCCTGTGTTTACCCATGTTAGAGGAGAGATCCCACCTCATGTAAAGCCGGAAATACCACTAGAGTGGTTAGAAAAGTTTCCTGTTGTATTTGCTGGTGATCTACACTCCCACTCTAACACACAGAAAAATATCATATATCCGGGCAGTCCTATGACTACCTCGTTCCATAGACATGAAGTAGATACAGGCTATCTACTAGTTAATGATGACTGGACATGGGAATGGAAGACATTTGATCTACCACAGCTTATAAGAAAGACAGTAGCCGACCCAACGGATATGATTCCTACCGATTTTCATCATACTATATATGAACTAGAAGGTAGCATAAAAGATCTTAGTAAGATAGAAAATTCAGATCTACTAGATAAGAAGCTAGTTAAACGTAGTAGCGATACTGCTCTAGTATTAGATAAAAAGATGTCTATATCTGAAGAGTTAGCAGAATATTTACGTTATATTCAAGAGCTAGAAGATAAAGAGGTAGCAAGTATAATGGAGGTGTTCAATGAGTACGGTAGTACTGCGATCAATAGCGTGGGATAAGTGCTTTAGTTTCGGAGAGAAAAACTTTATAGATTTATCTTCAGAACCACTTACGCAGATCATTGCACCTAATGGATATGGTAAGTCCTCTATACCTCTGATTATGGAAGAGGCTCTATATAATAAAAACTCGAAAGGAGTAAAGAAAAGTGATATACCTAATAGGCTTCTTGATGGCAGTTATGGTGTTGTGCTTAATTTCTCTGTTGATAATGATGACTATAGTGTGTGCACAGAGCGTAGTTCTGGAATTAGGATTAAGCTTTCCAAAAATGGAGAAGATATTAGTAGCCATACGGCAACTAACACCTTCAAACAGATCGAAGAACTAATTGGAATTGATTTTAAAACCTTTCAACAATTAGTATATCAATCGACAAATTCTTCTCTCGCATTTTTGACCGCTACTGATACTGCTCGGAAAAAATTTCTAATTGATCTATTTGACCTCAGTGAGTATACAAGGCTGTTCGAGATATTTAAAGAGGCAGCTAAGTCATTAGGAACTGAAGTAAGTACGCTAGAGGGTAAAATAGAAACCATTAATAAGTGGATAAAGAGTAACTCTGAGTTAGATTTAGAGCCTATCCCTTTATTGGATATTCCAGATCGACCTGATTTTTCGTCTGAAATTGGAGATCTTTCCTCAAAAATTTCTAATATCGAAGAAATCAATACGAAGATAATGCGTAATAATACATTACGCAAAAAACTAGAGTCTATTGATATTGAGGAACTTAGATCCTATAATCTCGTAGAACAATCTTATGATGAATATCAACATGAGATTGGAACACTACAAAGTAATAAGTCTAGTGCTGACGCGGTATTAAAGAAGCTAAAAGGTCTTGAGGATAAGTGTCCTACTTGCTTGCAGGATATTGATAAGAACTTCTATGATGATCTTATTGCAGAAAACACTGCTGTATCTCATAACTGTGCTGGCCGTATAGAAACTTTGCAACAAGCTATCGAAAGTGTAAAGAAAGAAAATGCTTTTATCTCTAGTATCAAAACTAAGATAGCAGAGTATGAGAAGCTGGAACATCAAGTTGATCTAACTCTAGGAAATAACTTCTTGGATGCTAGCGACTTAGAGAATGAGCTTACTTCTATTAAGAATAAGTTGGCTGTAGCTATAGCCAAGATTAATGAGCTTACTGCTGCTAATAATCAGGCTATGAAGCATAACTCTAAGATTGATATTTATTTAGAGCAAAACGAAAAGTTTGCTGCTGATCTCAAGGATGCTAGAGAGCGTCTATGGGAACTTACAGATAAGTATAAGAACTTAGAAGTGCTTAAGAAAGCATTTAGTACAAATGGCCTAATTGCTTATAAGCTAGAGAATCTAGTTAAAGACTTGGAAGTATTTACCAATGAGTACCTTGCAGAATTATCAGATGGCAGATTTACTATCGAGTTCAGCATCTCAAGTGATAAGCTTAATGTTATTGTCACAGATGAAGGCAAAGAGATCAGTATCAATGCACCTTCAAGTGGCGAAATGGCTAGGATCAACATATCTACACTACTCGCCATTAGAAAGCTTATGTCAGGAATCTCGAAGAACACAATTAACGTTCTATTCCTCGATGAAGTCATTAGCGTCCTCGACGACTATGGCCGTGAGCGATTGGTTGAAGTGCTCCTCCGTGAAGATGGTCTTAACACCTTCCTTGTCTCACACAGCTGGACACATCCCTTGGTGGATAAGCTAGTTATTAAAAAGAAGGACGGCATCAGCTGGATTGATCGTGGTTAACCCTAGAGCTAAAGGTGCATTAGGAGAGAATAAAGTTAAGGAGTTTCTAGACGCTAGAACTCCTTATACTTTTGAGCGCACCCCTGGATCTGGTAATGGATTAATCAAAGGTGACTTACATATTCCTAAGTTTAGAAATGTGTTCTGTATAGAAGTAAAAAACTATGCGGAGTCTCCTTTTAACGATAAGATATTAACCAGCAAGACTAATGATTTTGTTCAGTGGTGGACTAAGTTACAGAAACAGGCAGGGGTTCAAAAGCCCCTGCTTATATTTAAATACAACCGTTCTAAGCTATTTGTAGCCACGAACGTCAAACCTACTAACGTAGAAAAGTATATTGACATTCCGTGGCTAAACTGCTATATTATGCTATTAGAAGAATGGATAGATAAGGAAGATATAACATGGCTAATTTTACCAGCACAGCCAAGCTAGAAAATCTAATGATTGTAGATGCTATGAATCTAGCGTTTCGCTGGAAGCATTCTGGCGCGACTAAGTTTACCCAGGACTATATTAATACTGTGCTATCCCTAGCCAAGTCTTATGATGCTGGTACTATTATTGTAGCCGCAGACTGGGGTGGCTCAGATTATCGCAAGGCTCTCTATCCTGAGTATAAAGCTAATCGCAAAGAACTAGTAGAGAAGCAAACCGCAGAAGAAAAAGAACAAGCTAGACTATTCTTCGATGAATATGAGCGAGTTCTAGAAGAAATGGATAAGCATAAGCAAATCCGTGTGTTTAGGTACAAGGGAGTAGAAGCCGATGATATTGCAGCGTATATCTGCTCTAGGCTACATGACTATGGGTTCGATCAAGCTTGGCTTATCAGCTCTGATCGTGACTGGGATCTTCTTGTTAACGAGCGTGTTTCTAGGTTTTCTTATGTTACTAGAAAGGAGCATACTCTTGATACATGGGATTATCCAGTATCTCCAGACCAGTACATTTCTTACAAGGTTCTCACTGGAGACACAGGAGATAATATTCCTGGGGTTCCTGGTGTCGGTCCTAAGCGTGCTGCTGCTCTTATCGAGCAATATGGCTCTGCTATGGATATTTATGACGCTATTCCTCTGGCAGGTAAGCAAAAGTTTATTCAGGCAGTGAATGACAGCAAGGATCAAATTCTTATTAATTACGAGTTGATGGATCTAGTTACCTTCTGCCAAGAAGCTATTGGACACAGCAACGTGCAAGATATTGGTCGACGACTAATGAGGTATGAATGATTAATGTAGTAAAAAGAGACGGACATACAGAGCCGTTAAATATTGATAAAATCCATCTCGTGCTAGAATGGGCTTGCGAGAGATTGGATAATGTATCTGTTAGTGAGATCGAGATTGCGTCCCAGATTCAGTTCTATGACAATATCAAGACTTCTGATATTCACGAAACAATGATTAAGTCTGCCGCTGAATTGATTTCGGAAGAGGTTCCTGAATATCAGTATGTAGCAGGAAGACTAATCAATTATCAACTTCGTAAAGAAGTATACAATGGCTATATGCCGGAACCACTGCTTACCCATGCTAAGAGGGTAACAGCAGCGGGATACTATGATCCTCTACTTTTAAAGAAGTATTCTGAAAAAGACTGGAAGATCCTAGATAATTATATTGACCATAATAGAGACTATAATCTAACATATGCTGCAATGGAACAATTCCGTGGCAAGTATCTTGTTAAGAATAGAGCTACAGGTCAAATCTTTGAAACTCCACAAGTTGCATTTATGCTGATTGCTATGACGCTATTTGCTAACTATAAGGTAGACAGATTAAAGTGGGTTAAGGAATTATATGATGCTCTATCAACTTTTGATATTAGCTTTCCTACCCCTATTATGGCGGGTGCAAGAACGCCACAACGTCAGTTTAGTTCTTGCGTATTAATTGAAACGGATGATAGCCTTGACTCAATCACTGCGACAGCGACTGCAATCGTTAAGTACGTATCTCAAAAAGCAGGAATTGGTATCGGCGCGGGAAGGATTCGTGCTCTTGGCGCTCCCATTAGGAACGGTGATGCTAGCCACACTGGTGTGCTACCGTTTTATAAACACTTCCAAACGGCAGTCAAGAGCTGCTCACAAGGAGGAGTAAGAGGTGGAGCTGCTACACTACACTATCCTATCTGGCACCTAGAAGTAGAAGATCTACTAGTTCTAAAGAATAACAAGGGTACTGATGAAAATCGTATCCGTCACCTTGACTATTCTGTTCAGTTTAACAAGGTTATGTATGAGAGAATACTATCTGGAGGTAATATAACTCTATTTTCTCCTAATGATTGTCCAGATCTTTACGATGCTTTCTTTAGTAACACAGAGCTATTTAGGGAGCTGTACGAGGCTTATGAAGAGCGCAAGGATATTCGAAAGAAAGTAATCCCAGCTATTGATCTATTCTCTGCTTTCATGCAGGAAAGAAAGGATACTGGCCGTATCTATCTAATGAATGTAGATCACTGTAATACTCATGGCTCCTTCCTGCCTAATTTGGCACCTATTAAGATGTCAAACCTATGTCAGGAAATTACTCTCCCAACTAAGCCTCTAGAGCATATTTGGGATGATAGTGGTGAGATTAGTCTGTGTATCCTAGCTGCTATTAACTGGGGTAATATTAGAAAGCCTTCTGACTTTGAGAAGCCATGTACACTAGCAGTAAGAGCTTTGAATGCACTTATTGATACTCAAGAGTATCCAATCATTGCAGCAGAGCTAAGTACACTAAATAGAAGGCCTTTAGGTATTGGTATTATTAACTTTGCCTACTGGATGGCTAAAAATGGAACTAATTATAGTGATCCTGATCTAGACCTAGTACATGAGTATGCTGAAGCATGGTCATACTACCTAATCAAGGCTTCTGCGGATCTCGCAGAAGAGTTTGGTGCTTGTAATAAATCTGATGAGACTAAGTATGAATTTGGTGTAGTTCCAATTGATACATATAAGAAAGAGGTAGACGAGTTAGTTAAGCCAGTCTATCGAATGGATTGGGAAGGACTTAAGGAACAGCTATTGGATGTAGGTATATTCAATTCTACACTTATGGCTCTAATGCCTTCTGAAACTTCTTCGCAGATTAGTAATGCTACTAATGGTATCGAGCCCCCTAGAAGTATTGTTTCAATTAAACAATCCAAGGACGGAGTACTAAAGCAGGTTGTTCCTGATTCCAAGCATTTGGCTAAGAAGTACGAACTTCTATGGGATCAGAAATCTCCAGAAGGATATATAAAGATCTGTGCGGTACTACAAAAGTTCATAGACCAATCTATCTCAACAAATACTTCGTATAATCCTAAGTTTTACGAGGACGAAAAAATTCCAATGTCTGAAATGCTTAAGCATCTACTAATGAGCTACAAGTACGGGCTTAAGACACTATATTATTTCAATACATATGATGGAGCCGGAGAAATTAAAGTTAATGAAGAGGAGGACTGCGACTCGTGCAAAATCTAATCAAAGCAGGCGATAAGGTAAGACTAAATACCGATAACTGGGATGATTGCGGTAAGATTTTCACTGTTAAAAAGGCTGTCTATAGGCCAGGCTCAACAGCAGTAGAACTCACATTCGTAGAGGGTAGGGAACACCGAGTAGTTGCCTACCACTTTGTAGAGGTTATTAATGACAGTATTCAACACTGATAAAAAGAGCCATCTTGCAAGGACGGCTTTCTTTGACACACCAGTAGATATAGCTAGATACGATTCGGTAAAGTATCCTCAGTTTGAAAAGCTTACCGAAAAGCAAATGGGATTTTTCTGGAAACCAGAAGAAATCGAACTATCTAGGGATCAGAAGGATTTCAAGGCTCTCAGTGAACACGAACAACATATTTTTACTTCTAATCTAAAGAGGCAGATACTGTTAGACTCGGTGCAAGGTAGAGCGCCATCTATGGCGTTTCTACCTATCTGTTCTCTGCCAGAACTAGAAACTTGGATTCAGACGTGGACTTTCTTTGAAACTATTCACTCTAGGTCTTATACACATATTATTCGTAATGTATACGCAGACCCCTCTAAAGTGTTTGATGAAATGCTTGAGGTAAACGAAATTATAGACTGTGCGGATGATATTAGCAAGTATTATGATAGATTAATTACAGCTAATAATCAATATGGACTATTCGAGAGTGATAAGAGACATAAATTAGCTCACAAGAGAGATCTATGGTTATGTCTTAATGCTGTTAATGCGCTAGAAGGAATTAGATTTTATGTCTCGTTTGCCTGTTCATGGGCATTTGCTGAAGTTAAAAAGATGGAAGGCAACGCGAAGATCATCAAACTCATTGCGCGTGATGAGAACATTCACTTGGCCAGCACTCAGCATCTCCTCAAGATTCTTCCAAAAGAAGACCCAGACTTTGCAAAACTGGCTGAAGAAACAAGATCAGAATGCCTTGATATGTTTCAAGCCGTTGTTACGCAAGAAAAAGCGTGGGCACATTATCTCTTCAAGGATGGATCTCTAATCGGTCTAAATGAGAAGTTACTATCTAACTACATTGAGTGGATGGCAGACAAGAGAGCAGTCGCAATTGGTTTAGGTAAAATTTATGATGTATCTAGTAATCCTCTTCCATGGACACAGAAGTGGATTGCAGGATCTGACGTTCAAGTAGCGCCACAGGAAACTGAAATTACATCCTACATCGTAGGTGCTGTAAAAAATGACGTTACAAGCGGAATGTTCGAGGGTATGACATTATGATAGTTGTATATACTAAAGATAACTGTCCCTATTGTGTGAAAGCCAAAGCCTTGCTAAAAGGCTATGGACTTGAGTATGCAGAGACGGTTATAGGAAAGGATATAAGTAGAGAAGAATTTCTAGATATTTTCCCTACTGCCAGAACGGTTCCTCAAATTATTTTTGATGGAGAACGAATTGGCGGATTTGAAGAATTAGCTAAGAAGTTATCTGCTTAATAAAAAACCCCGCTACAGGCTTCTGTAGCGGGGTTTATTTATGCGTATACAAATGCTGGCTGGGTAGGCCATACTACTTGATCCGTAGTCTCTGGTCTTACACCTAATAATAAATTTTGTAGGCTTTTTAAGTATAGTAGCCACTCTTCTTTATTTGTTTCTGACAACGGACTGTCTGGCATTATGGTCCATCTAAGATTATCTAGCATTTCGTTTCGTTTATTACGAAGTTCGAACAATAGAGGCTTTCTAGAGGCAGTAATCTCTTCTAGCGCATTTGTTTGTATATTTACTTTATATTTAGTATTATCAAACGCACCTTCTACATGAGTGAACTGAAGAGCTTCTTGTAGATCTTCTTCAGTTCCAGTCATAATTGGACCCAATTCTCCGGTTAGTGCATTATATAGAGTTATAGTTCTTACCTGTGTCATATTACTTCCTAAATAAAGTAGCTCTCATGCTAGCTTCATATATATGGCTATTATCACTAAGATTCATTAACTGTACCTTATAATTATTAGCTACTCCTGCTATAGGGAATGGATCTCTAAACATCAGAGCATAAGTACTAGGACCAGATCTCGCTCTTAATGTACTGTAGCTTTCTGGAAGTTCCTGGTTATCGTTTGTTCTGATTACTCTCGCTTTTACGTTATCATCACTTCCGCCGTCTCTAGCTATAACTACTACGGCTTCAATATTAACTACTTGAGTACCTGACTGAGCAGCTGAGCCTGTAGTTACAGATGTATAAAGACCAAACTGAGAAGTTACATAGTTATAGTCACCTAGACCGGGACCTACATACGTATAGCTATATATAGGTTCTCCATAAGTACCAGTTCCAGTTTGAGTATAGTTATAGGAGCCATTTCCACTTCCTACATATACATAACCACCTTGCGTTACGAATAGATCATACCACACACCATCAGTAGTATATGAGTATCCATTAAAGTTATAATATGAACTACTACTTCTACTTATAGCCAGATCTTCGATCTTTTGTGTACCTACTGTAAGGTTAGCTATCTTGGCGCTATTTACTTGTAGATCACCAATCTTAGCAGTAGTTATTATCGCATCTTGAATCTGTGCAGATAAAGTTATAACATTAGTAGCTGCTAGTTTTGCCGCTGTAATAGAACCTGCGGATATTTTATCTGCCGTTATAGCATCTGTAGCTATCTCGGAAGCAGTAATAGCATTAGCTGCTATCTGATTTGCAGTAATAGTATCTGCTGCAATCTTTGCCGCTGTAATCGTATTTGCAGCTATTTCCGCTGCTGTGATCGTTCCAGCAGCTATTTTAGCAGCAGTTATTGTGTTTGCTGCAATTTCATTTGCAGTTATTGTTCCTGCAACTAGTTTAGCGGCAGTTATTGTGTTTGCAGCTATTTCAGTAGCTGTAATACTTCCTGCAGCTATTTTCCCTGCTGTAACTGAGTTTGCTGCTAGTTCATTGGCTGTAATGGCATTAGCGGCTATTTGTCCAGATGTAATAGTATCAGCAGCAATTTCAGCAGCTGTAATAGCATTAGCAGCTATTTTGGCTGTTGTAATTGCGTCGTCTGCTATCTGAGTTGTACTGATTGTTCCTGATAGGTTAGTTGTAGGTATGGTAGGTATATTAGCTATAGGCACTACACCTGTTAGCTTTGTAGCAGCATCAATAGAAGCTATTTGAGCATTAGTTAACTGACCAGTTACTTTTGAAGCAGCTACTGCGGCAATCTGAGCATCTGCTAAAGTACCTGATATATCTGCTGCTGCGACTTCCTTTACCCACGTAGTTCCGTTATACCTATATAGCTTATTATCTGTAGTAAGAAATACAACTCTACCTTGGAAAAGATTGGCTGTAGGTAAGATACTTACTATTTCATAACCAGCTTTAGATTTTGTTACAGTAAAGGTTTTTGTTATTGTTGTGCCACCAAATGTTGCACTTAATGTAAGTGTACCACTGTCTGCTGACATAGCAGTAACTTGATAGTAGCCTTTTATTTGTCCGTTGACAGGCGTATTATCGGCAGTATTTATAGTACCTGTACATCCAGATGCAGTCGCACTAAAACTTGTTGCTGTGGCTGTTACATCGGTGGTTCCTTGAATTATCTTTAAGAATCCGTTTACACCATTAAAATTAGTAGGTGTACCATCTGCATAAGTAAATACTACAGAAGACTCACTAGTTAAATAGCCGGATATAGCAGCAGCACCTGAAGACCCGGGAGAACCATTTGCTCCTGTTTTTGCTTTACTAAAACTTTGAGTTTTTGTTAAGTTTATTGCAGCTCCGGTACTTGTTTTACCTGTAATAGTATATACTATTGAGGAAGTATCTGTTCCATCTGCTACACCAGAATGATCACCAACTGTAACATAGTTACCACTATCAGTAAGGGAACCTCTAGTAATATTTGTAGCTACTGAACTTACTGTCCAAGTTCCGTTAGTTGTACCTGTACCATCATATACTAATTCAGTAGCGCCTTCGTATAGTCTAATAAGAGTTCCTGATCCAGTATATGAACTTACAGCTCCTGCATTATTTGCTGGAAATACGTGTGATTCATTAGATAGAACAACAGCTAATCCATTAGCTCCATTGGTCCCATTGCTACCATTATCTCCTTGTATAGACTTACTAAAAGTCTGGAACAATGTTAGACTTATTGAACCTCCACCCGCTCTTTTACCTGTTATAGCATAAGATATGGAGGCAGTATTTGCAGTCATCGCACTGTGGTCCCCCACAGTTACAAAAGTTCCACTATCAGTCAAGGTTCCTGTAGTTATATTAGTTGGAGTAGCTACTACCTTCCAAGTGCCATTTGAAGTACCAACTCCATCATAAGTTAACTCTGTTGTGCCTTCATATAGTCTAATAGTAGTACCAGATCCTGTATATGTTACGGTTCCAGTATTTGTAGTAGGAAGTGTATGCGCTGAATTTGAGATAACAGGGGTAAGCGCAGCTAAGCCATCTGTACCGTTTACAGTATTCTTTAATCCAGTCATAGCGATCATATCGCTAGCTAAAATTGTTGAAGTACTTGTTCCTTCTCTAATATTTACCCTAACTGTATCTGGCATATTTGAGAAGGAAGCCTGAGGAGTATAAGTATAAGTATTAGTTGTTGTGTTCTGAACACTTGTACCATCTAAAAGAAATTCGTAGTAAACGGTACCCGAAGTATTTAATGCAGTAGCTGTTATAGTAGAGGTACTTGGAGATGGAGTAGCTCCTGCGCTATCATAAGAAAAGGCCTGCACATTAGTAGACAGAGAAACAGCTCTAGCATTTGTACCGTTTGAACCGTCAGATCCTTGTATTGACTTGCTTAAAGACTGTACAAGTGTTATGCTAATAGCGGTACCATCTGCCCTTTTACCAGTTATAGCATAAGATACCGAAGCATTACTAGCAGTCATAGCGCTATGGTCTGCTACGGTCACAAAATTGCCGCTATCAGTTAAGCCTCCTGGTGTTATATTTGTACCTGTGGCGACTACTTTCCAACTACTATTAGCTGTGCCTATACCATCATATACTAGCTCAGTAGTACCTTCATATAACCTAATAGTAGTTCCAGAACCTGTATAAGTCACAGTACCAGTATTAGTTGTAGGTAGTGTATGAGCAGCGTTCGATAATATACTAGTAAGAGCATTTATACCATTTGTACCATTTGTACCATTTACAGTATTCTTTAGCCCAGTCATAGCAATCATATCACTAGCTAAGATCGTGGTAGCTGTGCCGCCCTCTCTTATATTTACTCTAAGAGTATCTGGCATATCTCCAAACGCTGCGCGAGGAGTATAAGTATAGGTATTTGTAGTAGTATTTTGGACACTAGTTCCATCTAATACAAACTCATAATATACTGTGCCAGAAGTATTTAGTGCGGTAGCTGTAATTACAGTATTCGCTGGGGATGGATTTGCTCCTGTACTATCGTATGCAAAAGCCTGCGTATTTGTAGACAGAGAGACGGCTCTAGCATTTGTACCGTTTGAGCCATCAGTACCGTTAGTACCACTAGCTCCCTTGAAAACTACAGTAATACTTTGGGTATCTAATAAAGTAGCACCTGATACCGTTGCCTGGTTATATAATTTTACTGTGTAACTAGATTTTCCTGAGTTACTGGCCGGGCTTAAAGTTATTGGAGTTGTAGCCGTATTAGTAGCTGTTGTAGCTTCGGTATCTCCATTTGCAGTAACTGTAATCCATCCATAATTACTAGTTGTATTTCCATCATATTTTCTACCTTGGATTGTAATCGAAGAGTAGGTTCCAGTAGTTGCAGCATCTGGTGCATCTTTTACAATAACTGGTGAAGAAGTTATAATATCATAAACTAAAGGACTTGTACCATTTGTACCATCAATACCATTAGTGCCATCTACTACTTTAACTACTGTTATACTATCAGTAAAAGTTGTTCCGTCTGTTAGAGTAGCAGTTACTACAACTCCTCTGGCTCCATTTACTGATATAGCAGCACTAAACTGAGCGGCAGTCATACTGTTAGTATCACCGGTTCCAGAGAATAGATAAGTAGTAACAGGAGTTAGTGTATTACCTAAAGTATCCTTTATAGTCCAAGAAACAGCATTTGTAGTGTTTTGCTTATAAGCAGTAAAAGCAGTAGTTTGTGTAGCAGGATTTAAAGCTCCGGTTCCACTATAGTTTATTACCTGTCTATCAGCAGTTATAGAAAGCAGCTTTGGACTAGAACCATCTTGACCACTTTTTGACTTAGCTAGAGTGAATACTTTATCTATCGACACTCCAGAGTAGGCTCCACTACCCGTAGCTCTTATTGTTACAGTAGCTAAATCTTCTCCAGAATCTAGTCCTGCTGTTACAGTATATGTTGTTCCTGTATAACTAATCGTTAATGATTGGGGATTAGATACAGTACTAAGAGTAAAGTTGGTAGATACCTCTCCTACATTTTGTTGAAATACCTTAAACTGCCCAGTAGCGCCCGAATAAGATGAAACCGCACCAGTATAACTTGCTGGAACAATGTGACTCTCGTTGGTTAAATAAGCAGTTAATCCAGTGGCTCCATCTGAACCATCTGTTCCATTCTCGCCATTTACAGCTAATACTACTACGGAAGCCCACTCTGTATTAGCTATTGTATCTGTAGATGATGAGCTAATAGCTGTTGCCGTAGTAGCAAATAGGTATTTACCTAGAGCAGTATCTGGAGCAGTCTGTGACCAGCCATATAGATTTCCACTTAATATTCCTGAACTAAATGTATAAGTAGTATTTCCGCTAGGAACGGCTGGTAATGTTGGACTATTACTTCTCTGGAATAGGAATATAGTGGCTGTACTTAGTCCACTTTGTGAAAATATTACCGGACTAGTCCACTCGTTACTGGCTATAGTATCCGTAGGATTTATTCCTGTTGCTGTGGCTGCTACTATATATAAAGGATCGGACCCTGAAGGTACTGACTCATACCATCCGTTAGTTACTGCGGTACTATTTATATCCGCTGTAGCGAATGTATATATTACATTACCATTAGGTTTATCCAAATCGGTTAAGGTAGTAGCGGACCTTTTGTACAAATATATGATTGTAGTAGTTATCGCGCCAAGAAACGCTGCGGAACCTTTGGCTCCGTCAGCGCTCTCGATAGGATAAAACGATGAGTAATATGTTGTCATACTTGATTTACCTTATGTCTTACCCAGTAGTATTTCTCTACTCGTCCTGTACCATCATTAACGACAGTATCTACATAGGATCTAATAGGTACGGGTACAGTAGCCAATAGAGTGGCTGTTCTTACGTTTATAGATAATCCTGAGCCTGAAGTAAATGTATCTCCAACGGCACTATTTTTTGTTTCCGACATTTTGAATGTTTTAGCTACATTATCAACCTCTACTACATAGTATATAGTAGATGATGATATACCGTTGGTAGACTCTTGAGGATATATAGGCATTCCAGGAACCAAGTCATGTGTAGTGCTACTAGTTAAAGTACTACCGGAGATAGAAGTTATATCTATAAATAAGTGAGGACATAATCCTCCGTATACTTCTGTATATACATTAGATGTATTAGCATTAGGATCATTGTCCCAGAATAGCTCTACTCCATTTAATAGTTCGTCATCAGAATCAGCACTAGTGACTATAAGATTAGTCGGGCTTCCTATGGTTGTTCTTGGACCTCCTATTGTTGGTCCTGTTCCTGAAGTACTCTTGATATTTGATAAAGAATAAAAACTATCGTCATATTCTTTCGCTACTATATCTGCGGTTCCATCTGGTTGATAGTTTATAGATTCTATTCTAAATTTCTTTCCAGTGCCTGTCCAGTCATATCTAGGATAGACTATTTGTATTATAGTACCAGCTAGAAGTAGTACACCGTGTGACCTGACTGTTAAGTTTATTGATAGACCGAATCTTGATTTATTTAAGAATCCATCAGCAAGAAGTCTAGTATTATAGTAGTTTGTAATACCAGGTATACTTAGATTACCTTTCTTAGGAACATTTCTGTCAGCTTTCAAGTAGTCAGAGTTGAAGAAAGAAATATTTCTAGCTTCATACTTATTTGCTGGGTCGGCAAATGCTGCTGTAAGAGAGTTAAATGCTGATCTAGTTCCTTCGTCGCTTAATTGGATCTTACCTATAATATCATCTGCTGTGATAGTACGAATATCAGATAGAGCAATAGTATCTGCGGTTTCTTCTACATCTAAGTAGTACTGACCCGCCGTATATCTTAGTATACCATTGAAGTGTTCTAATAGTGCATTTATATTGTCAAATAAAGGCTGAGAAGTATCTATTTGAATGTTACACTGATTTTTAGTTACACAACGTTGATCGTGTGAATCCCATCCACTATATCTCCAATAGTTTATGTCATCAGCATCATATAAGGAATACCCTGAGATTTTTTGTGAGTTTCTAATTGACTGGACTGGATTGCCATAAGTCGAATCAGTTAGAGTAATTGAAGCTGGACCAGTGCCACTAACTTTAGTTAGTGTAATTGCAGATAGAAACTCTGCAGTACCTACTGTTCCACTAGTATGTGTAGGTTCGGTAGCTATTACTCCATCAGCCGTAACTTTATATAGTCTATAACTAGAGTTATAGATTACATCTCCGGTTTTCCATGCTTTCCAGTTATTCCACTTATTAGTAAGTTTACCTATAGGCCCATCATATGCAAGATCTCCTGTGAACTTTACATAAGAAGTATCATGTGTTTCTAGTACTGTACCTTGCCATACTATATTGCCTGTTGCTGGATATTTATATACAGCTCCTGCTGTTAATGTTGATAAACTCGAAGAAGCTCGTACAGTTACATCAGATCTAGCGTCGCACTTTCTAGCTGCTTCGCACCAAGAGGCTAAGTTTATATCTTTTACAATATCTAAGCCTTTACCATATGTTTTTGATGTGGCATAGTCCAATGTTTGAATAGCTGGATTGATAGATACTCGTGCATCTGCCCACTTAGGGTAGATTCTTACAGTATCAGTAGTAGTTGGTATGAAATCAAACATACCGTCTATTGTGGCTACTTTATTCGTGCCATCATACCCTACAACTTGCGCTGATTGAACTAAACTTTTGCCTGTACTAGAATTATATCTTGTTACTTCTAGTATATCGCCATTATAGTAGTCATTAGTAGACGAAGCCGTGGAAGGTAATCTGATAGTATTCTTAGAAGCTAGTAAGGCTCCTCCTGGAATAGAACCGGATTCTGCACTTGCTGCTGTATAAGGATACTTAGAAGATAGAGATGTACTACTTGCAGTCCCTACTAATAGTGTGTTTGCTATTGATACTCCATCTATTTGTGTGTAGTCGGACTTTACTATCATAAATGATGCGGATGTTTCTACCGGATCACCATCAATAGCCATATAAGGATTAGAGGTATAATTAACTGTCAGTAAGCCTGAATTATTAGTTAGTGTAGATATAGGGGAACTAATTGCTCCAGGAACAGATCCGCTAGCTAAAACATCGTAGTTAAATGTAGTCATGGTCCATTTATTGGTACCAGACTTCATATAGAAACGTTTAACAGTAGGTCTACCATCGGTAGTATATCCTAAAGAAGGTGTTGCGCTAAATCTAAAACGCCACTGAACACTACCATCTGGATTTCTAAATGACCATTTATCTACAATCTGTACACTAGCATTTATAACTTGGTCTGATGAGTTATATAAAGTAACTGTTTGACCAAGTACAAAATTATCCGCACTTTCGCTTGTTACTTTATCATCATGCTTGTAACTGTAATCATAGTTATAGCATTCTATTACTTTTCCTCTTACTACATAGGCTACTTCTGGAACTGTTGTTTCGCCTTCTGCTATTTTAACCTTACCAACAACGTAAGCTGTATCAGCTAGTCTGTGATTAGGGCCCCAGTATTCTGTAGTATCAGTTCCATTCCAATAGGAGTTTTGTATTTTAAAGTTTTTCTGAAAAGCTATTTGACTTAATTGAGCAGAAGCTCTTTGTCCTGTTTTACCACTAAAGAAATCTAGTGTTATATTCTGTGGAGAAGTTAAACTAATACTTTCTCCGTCGACTATGCCATAGGTATTATAGGTAGGTTCTATAGGTGTTCCGTATCCTAGAGCATACCAATCAAAGATATAGTTACCTAAATATGGGTCTGATATAGAATCTGCGGCTGTAGCTGTATCGTAGTATAGATAAGGTGTAGTAGTAGCTATTTGACCACCTAAGGCGTCGCCTCTATCTGCTCTACCTCTACAGATTACCTCAACGGTTTGATCCGTAGTTTGTGTCGCTCTTGCATCATAGTCTGCCTTATCATTACAAATAAGACTATTGCCTTCTAGATACAGATCGTATATCCCACCTATTTCTCCTTCACAGAGAGCGGCTACAACATATACTTCTGAACTATCTGTATTTAAAGTATCTGCAAAAACATAAATACCATCTAGCTTACGAACACCATATACTAATGGGATAGCTTTAGCATTAATCTGGAAGTCTAGGTTTGTTGTTCTTTCTTCTGGGACTTGATACGTTTTTACTTTTACTTTAGCCCCAATACCTAGAAAGCCCTTCTTGAATTTAACGTCTTGCTTCTCTACCATGACAGTATACTTAGCAAGCATATTTATAGAACTTTCAGCGTGGTTGAATCCTTTATCATAAGCGTATATAGGCTTAAGTGCAGAATCTACTTGTGGTCTTCCATTTTCATCTAAAGCTCTATGAAAAGTATCTGAAGTTATTCTACCTTTTACCTGCGCAAAATCTCCCCAGTGGCTAGTAAGACCCCATGTTACTTTAACATCGCCTTCTGTATCAGCGAAAGCTACATTATATATAATCCCTTTGAATAGAGGTATAGGTGTTCCTACGAGTGCTCCATCCTTAAAGTAAGCTCTATAAATATATACCTCTCTATTTATAAATGAGGCATATTGAGTATCGTTCTTATTTAGTAATATACTGATAATTTCTTCTGAAGATAGCTTTATTGTAACGGCAGTAGGTGTAGCTGTTGCAGTAAGATCTGTATCAATCTTCGATACTCTTATAATATTATTAGCTCTGAAGCTATTTATATTAACAGGGATATTATTTAGTAGTACTTTGTCGCCTTCTCTGAAACCTTCGAGTAAAATATCCTCTGTTGTTTTTGGTGCTTGTAAAGCTATATCCCAAAAACCTGTTCCAGCGGTCGCTATAGTTGCATTGAAGCCTATTTCAGCCCCAAGAGCATTACCGTCTAAAACAATAGAGGTCTGTGAAGCGGTTGCTTTGGTTTGCTCTTGTATAGCGCCTACACTAAATAGTTTATTAGCTAGATATACTTGGCTTCCATTATTTACGCCCTGTAGATCTTTGCTACCATCATCGAAAGACACGTTTATACTTGCATCTGTTAAATAGGTGTATCTCTGCTTAGCAGTAGAAGTTAGACCAGATAGTGAATCGGGTCTAGAAGGTCTTTCGAATTTGACTAAGTGAGCATATTGAAAAGGCTCGTTATTTACGAGCAGATCTTTTAGTGCTTGATTAACGGGTCTTTCGGTTAAGCTCATGGTAGTATTTCTTCCAGCGAGATAGAGAACTGATATAGATTATCAGTATCTAAATCGTATTCAAAGGTATCTCCTTTTTGAATTACTCTAAATTTAGGATCTACAAAATTAACTACTGATCCGGATGATACGGTTCTCGATAAAGGTGGCTGTGTCCATACTCTTCTTTGAGTAGCGGTAGGAGCAGTAGTTCCAGTTTGATAAGTAGTAGAGTCTTCTACTCTAACAATTTTATATGCCTTCTTATGGTTAGTGTCACTACTATCAGTTATAGTAAAGAAATCTCCAATCTTAGGAGTACCAGAGGTCACTCCAGCTAATAACAAATATGGAGAGCCTGCTGAATGAGCGCCACTTACAGTTATAGCATTTAGATTCCCTTCACATAAGGTTCTAAAAGTAGTGTCTTGAGGTCTAGAGTGCTGAGGTAGAATAACGTAGAAAGGTTTTAATCTTCCATTTCTGCTCTCTAAAAATGATGCAATAGGTTCGAACTCAGTTCTAGTTAGTGGATTATAACTAATATCGAATGCCCACATATGGTATCCGGGAGAGGCAGTTACGCCCCTCCCGCTTATTGTACGAGACACCTGAGTTTGGTTCTGAGAACTAAACTTCACTTTGGCGAATCCTGGACCGGCAGAGCCACTAGCGTCGGTAGCCCCAGCAGCATTTATTTTATTGTTTGGATCTGGTAAAAGATCCGAGAATGTACTAAATGTTGTCATAGTAATTTACCTACACTTGGTCTTGTGTAAACATTAACGTTTACATCTTCTAGGAAACGCTGTCCGCTTGCATTAGCAGCTTGACGTAGCATCTGAATAATATTACCCTTCTGCGCTACTAGAACATCTTGGACACCTTGTGAATCAATGGCCTGAATGTTGATGGTAGCATTTACTGGAGCTGAAGCTGCAGTATCATTTGCAGGAGTTACATTAATTGGAGTTTCTGGAGTGATTAACTCAGGCCCTTTCTCACCAACAATGAATCCCCTATTACCATAACCTCTGGTGAGATCGCCACCATATGCTGAGCCTATAGTATTATAGTTAGCTGCAGAAGTTCCTGTTCCTGCTGCTCCTCTTAGATACCCTACTTCACCACCTGCGTTAGCATTTGGACCCATAGCAAGATTTACAGAATCAGAACGCTTACCAATTGATAAGCTAGATGGTGTTTCTACTGATCTAGGAGTATAGCTACTTTCATATTGAGTTCCAGCAATAATTGCTAATTGAGCTAATCCCATACCGCCTATGACGGCAGCTAGTGCGATTCTGGCTACAGTAGGTAAAGTGCTATCGCCTAGTGTAGCAGCTATACCTGCTGCTGTACTCATTACAGCTTGTGCCATCATTAGCTTTTTATTGGTATTAAAAGCTTTTCTTGCGATTTGATCTTTCTTCTTTTGCATAGCATCTAACTTAGCTACGCTTTCCTTAGATTTACCATCACGCTTTTCTTCAGCGGCTATTTCCTTATCTATACGAGCAAGTCTAGCATTACTTGCTGCATTTAGAATACTCATAACAGAGCTGATTACACCCGCGGCGGCTGCAAATCCTGCTGCCATTTTGGTTGTTGTGGTAGCGCCTTCCTCATTTAACTTAGCAAACAGATCTTGAGTATGGTCCGATATATTAGTTATAGAGTCCATTATAGCAAGAGCTAAATCGCCTTCTGGTCCTAATGCTTGGAAAGACTCTCTAAGAGAGTCTACATAGCCTTTTACAAGATCAGTAGCTAATGCTATTTTACTTGGATCGGCTATATCATTATTTGGATTATTATCTGCTCTTAAACGTCTTGCTTCATTAAGTCTAGTTTCATAAAGATCCACAATATCGAAAGCTTTACTTAAAGCTGCTGTTATGCCTTTTGTTACTCTTGGTCCAGGCTCTAAAGCAGTCTGTAACTTTACACCTAGAGTCATTAGCTGTAGATCAATTGCCTGAGTAGCGTTGCTCATGGCATTATCTATACTGTCTGCTGTTATAGCTCCTAACTGATTAGCTGCATTTTCAAGAGTTTCCGCCTGTTGCAAGGCTCTCTGAGAAGGCGCTATTGTTGGGGTAGGTGCAGTTACCAGTATACTGTTTGGATCATCTCCAGCCGCATTTCCTTCTTTACTAGCTGCAGCAGCTCTTTTTGCTTCTCTTTCTGCTTCTTGTTCCGCTAAAGTAGCGGCTTCATCTCTAAGTTCTCTTGCTCTTCTTCTTAGATCCGATTCTTGTTGAGCTCTCTGTGCTTTTAATAGTGCAAATTCTAACTCAATTATAGACTTTTTAGTCACAGCCTCAGCCATCGCTAAATCATATGCTAGTCTGGCCGCTTGAATAGCTTGAGCAGCTCTAGACTCTTCGCTATCTGCCATGCCTGCGCGCTTACGAATAAGATCGTTAGACGCATTCATGTAGTCAAAATCAGCTTGTAGATTTTGATTACTAGCTTCTGTTAGTTTTTGAGTAATATCTAACGAAGCTCTTTTAATAGCTAGCTCTTCTTCTAGAGTTTTTATTGCTGCTACTTGTACTATATTTCTGCGTTCATCTATATCTAGCTGATCTACGGAAGTATAGTACCTAGTAGTCTCTAGTTTTAGAAGATTCGTATAGTAATCGACTTGGGGCTGGTTGCCCCTCGCTCTAGCAAGATTTAGATCGGCCTCTAGAGTTCTTTTTCTAAAATCCCACTCGGCCTGTAGCTGTGCCCTTCTTAGATTAATTTGATCTTTTATAGCAGTAATTTGGTTTTGTAGCGTATTTGCTCCCATTAGTAGAGAGTTATTTATGTCTCTGTTAGCAGCTAGAATAGCTGTTGCGGACTCTTCTATTTGATTATTTAAGTCTGCTGTTTGCTTTTCGTTCTCATATCTCTTTTTAAGCTTGGCATTTAGTATTTCAGCGTTAGTATTTGCTTGCATACCTAAAGCTACTGCTTCTGCTCTCAGAGCGTTAATTCCTGCTTCTTTTACTCGAATACTATTTCTAATATTTTCTTGTTCTGTCTGGTTTCTAAGCTCTTCTCTACTTAGATTTGCTAATGCTCCAGATAGTGTTACGTTCTCAGCGTTTAGTTCAGCTTTTCTTTTTAGTGAGTCTGGATCATTGCCTAAACTACCTAATTCAGTAGAGATTTCTTGCTGTCTAGCTTTTATACTATTTTCTCTTGATTGCTGACCTTGCTTTCTAAGATTTTCTAGTATTTCTTGATTACGTTCTAATAACCTTAGAGCAGATTTTTCTCTTTCTAAGTCTGCTTCTAGAATTCTTATTTGAACTTGTAACTGCTGTTGCTGCATAGCGATGATAGCATTTTCTGCTCTCATCTGCTTTTCTACATCTTGTTCAGTTACTTGTCCTTGCTTTTGTAGAACCTTTAGATGAGCTTGAGCTATTGCCATAGTACCCGATCTAGTTATTTGCTCTACTTGTGCATCGGTAACGATCTTTCTATACGCTTGTACTTCGGTCTCAATTATAGAAGAATTTTGCTCTAATAATTGACCTCTTTCAGCAGTTAATGAGTTAATTCTATCTTGTACTTGTTCGTACTTTTCAGGATCTTGTTCTTTATTTATTAGTTCTAGTTCAGCTCTGGAGTTTTGTAATCTGGAGTCAATTGTGTCAAAGTAGTTGAGTACTTCTCTAGTACCTGCACTGAATATGTTTCTAGCCGGTCCAGCTATACCAGTAATGGTTTCTGACATTCTTTCTTGAAGGGCTGAAGCATCTCCTCCAACGGCTTCCATGTCCATTATAGCTAATTTAGTATCGTTTAGACTCTTACTTAGAGCATCAAAATTATTTACTATATTATCGTATGGAGTAGTTGGAGTTAGACTCTTAATGAAGTCTATATATCCAGAGTTTAAGTTCTTTACGGCATCTTGTATAGACTTAAATGCTGCCTCAACCTTTCTAGCTACTTTTCCTAAATTCTCAAAGGCACTGGCAACTAGATTGATTTTAACATCTGGCTCTAGAGCATTGAAGGCTTCTACTCCTCCATTAATATTATAGAATGCTTCTGCAGCTCCTGGAGCGACTTTTTCCAATCTTTCTAGAGCCTGGGCCGCGGCTACATACTCATCGTCCATCCATATTTCACTACCTTGTGCGCTAAACGCCCTTGCGGCTAGTGACTGTCCTGATACTCCGAGTCTACTCGCTGTCATTAGAGTTTTTCTTTCTTCCTCTAATTGACGTGCGCGCTCTTGATTTCCGGCTTTATTAGCTTCTGCTATTTCTTTATAAATATCACGTATTCTTGTTGAATTTTCTTCTTCTTTAGCAGCTATTTCGTTGCTTTCTCTACGAGCTTGGATTACAGCTCCATATGCGTCAGCCAATTCGTATATAGTTGCTGATTGATTTGATACGGCAGCTACTGCTCTATCGGAGGCTGATGCGGTGCTTCTTTCAATTTGCTCTAGAGCCTTAATCTTTTTACTGGTGTTTTCTATAACAGTATTAAAGTTATCTAGTGCTTGTGAGAATACTTCGGTACGACCAGTTATCTTAGCCCATATATCTTTGCCTAATAGTTCCCATAGGATAGCGACTGCTGCTACTACTTGTCCTATAACTGGTAAGAAGTTTAAGAATCCAATCGCCGCAACTTTACCTGCTGCTGCTATACCTCTAGCGGAAGAGGCCGCGGTATTAGCTAATCCAGATAGCCCTGTACTAGCTGTTTTACTTGCCGCATAGTTTTCTCTGTAAGACACACCGGCTGCACTAATAGTATCTTTTAACTTACTATATGCATTAGTTAGGTTTACACCTTCTGATGCTGCGTAGCCATCTGCTTGCGCTTGTAGCGCAGCAGCTTTGGCATTTTCAGTTCTAATTTTTCTTAGTTGTTCTTGTCTTTGTAGCTCTTGATCTTTGATTTTTTCAAGTGTTTCTGGCTTTAGAGGACGTTTTCTATTTTCAGCGCTCTCTATTCTAGCATTTGATTCTGAGATAGCATCTTCAAACTGCTTTTGAGTAGCGATTCCTTGCTGAGAAGCATCTATGAACTCATTAATAGATTTACGTCTACCACTACCAAGTCTTTCTTGTTCTTTTAGAGCATCTACAGAGGCGTCTCTAGCAGCTGTGGCTGCTTTAGCTGCACTAGTAGAGGCTTCCTGAAGACCTGGCATTATCTGATTTCTAATAGACCCTAGGAATACTAAACCAAATCCCGCTAATGCTGCCTGGCTGTCTCCTAGTAGACTCACTAGTGGCTTTAGTAGAAAGTTTATAACATTTCCACCAGTCTTTACTAAATCGTCAAAAGTACTCTTAAGTTTATTATAAGGATTTGCATCTACAGCTTCAGATAGCCCACCAAATTTCAGTGTTCCCTGCTCTACCCAAGCATTTAATAGAGCCTGCTGCTTTTGAGCTTGGGTCATACTATTGACAGATATTCCTAGCTGTCTTGCGTATCTTTCTGAAGCCTCAGTAATTTTTGTTGTTAAACCAAGTTCGTCAACTAGTTCTGGTTCCATCTTAGTAACGGCTAGAACCATTCTATTTAGAGAATCTGGCACATCTCTACCTAGGGCGAGAGACGCTTCGGTAGCTACTGTAGTTAGTCTTTTTAAATCCTCGGCCTGGATTCCCGCCGCACTAGCCTGTGCTGTTGCTTGCATTGCCTCTGCTGAGCTTATGGAATCTTTTGTAATACTTTTTATTTGCTGGCTTAGTATAGTTAGCGTTCTACCAGCTCTTGCTCCTTGTTCTACTAGCCCATCCATTAGAGTCTGAGCCTGTGCCACTCTGTTAAGAGTAGCAAAAGCTGCAGAGACCGCGAATGCGTTAGCCGCTAAACCAGCATAAGCGGCAACAAGACCATTGCTGCCGCCTATTGTTTGGCTTAGCTTAGAAAAGCTTCTAGTACTATTGGCTGTGCCTATTACACCTTTGGCCTGTTTATCATATAAATCAGCAGAGCTTGCAGAGGCATCTTTTAGTTTTTTATTAGTATTGTCTACTGTTTTTCCAAGATTCTCTATGTTCTTTTGATTTACTTTTAGACCTTTGTCTGTAACAATGATCTCAAAAACTGCTTTATTTGCCATTTCCCTTCTTTTTGACGGAATCCCGTGCTTTCTTTAGCTGCTCTGCCGACTTCTTTATCATAAAGGCATCAAGTCGTACAAGAGTATCTAAAAATATATCTTTCTGGGTGACACCTACTACCTCCATATGAAGGTTTATAGAGGTATAGTCCTTACCCATATAACCAATTTCTGGGTATACTCTATCACCCAGTTTATTAAAGACTTCTATCGCCTGCTGTACTGGCTCCGGGAAATCTTCATAACCGGGAGGGCATTTTTCTTCGTTTGGCTCTTGATTAAGCTGATCACATAACGTAAGGTATTTTTCCTTAGTCATGCCTACATCAAAATTATTCTGCCACTTTTCCAGTCTTTTCCACAGCAGCTCTCTTTGTTCCTGTGCGAAAATTATCTAGGTCGAATACTGTTTCATTTACCCATGTATCAAATTCTGCTGAATTTGTAATTAGAAGCTTTGCGTTCTCTTGCGAATATGGTAGTTCTGCCTCTGGGTCTACCTTCGATAGATCTACTAGCATAAAAGATTCTAGATACTTTAGTTTGAATCCCTTCCAATTCTTAATTGTAGCCTTTGTAAATTCTTCAATGAACTTATCTTCGTTTAGTTCCTCTACAGGCTTACGAGTATTCTTGTCAAACTTTGTAATAACACAGCGCTTACGTAGTGCTGTTAATTCTGGACGAGATAGATTTACGAGTTCGATTTCGAATCCGCTAAATGCTGGGTACTCTACCCATGCTGACTTAGTATCTACCATTAAATCACTTAATTGCATAAAATTAATTAAACTCCTTGTTTATATAAAGGTAAGACTTGAGATTGGTTAGTATTTAATCTAAAGTCGTATGTTCTTACTATTAAATCACTAAACTCATCCCTTCTAGTAAATACTACTGACGGAAGGATAAATTTTAATAGATTAGTATTTACAGCTAGTACTAGTTGACCAGTAGTAGCTGTTGATGTTAAATCTGATTTGTTATTATCAGTGACAAAATGACTTACTGATCCCTTTACCTCTCTATTAGATAGTACAAAGTTTTCAGGATATATCATATCACTGTTTATACTCTGGTTAATAGTGCCATACTTCGTCCAAGATATATCATTAGAAACTTCTATATTTATATTAGATATATTATCAATGGATACCGAACTTATGGACACACCCAAAGTAGAGACTCTAGTATAATTCCTTGATGAAATAGTTTGTAGAGTGCCAGGTATACTTGTTACTTTTAGAATCTTTGCTGCCGTACCACTAAGGCTTACGGTAATAGGAGCATCCCTAACTATATTAAAAGTAGTAGTTTCAAATACAGCCTTCTCTAGTTTATAGGTTATATTATCGGACTCTACGTAGAGATCGAAGTACGGAGCAATTCCATTAGTGTATGAGGTTGATATTTCCAGTTCTTTCTGTATAGTAGCTTGGTCAAAAAACGGAACAGTAAAGGAGAATCTAGCAGGGTTAGCTCTGTTAAGAACTGCGTGCTCATGTAAATCTACTTGATTATGTAATGTTTTTCTAGGTACGCTCTGTTCACTGAATGTTTGATTAATAGAAAGATCAGGATATATCTCTAAGCTATATTTTAGTCCCTCATAAACTAAATATAGTTTTGAATTGCGTTTAAAGTTGTACATATCCTACAAAAAGGGGGAGCAAAATGGATTTTTGCTCCCCGAATTTATCCAATTATAAATTGTATGGTTCTAAAAGTCAAGAACTATTTTTCTTTGACCTAATTAGGCGGCGACGTATGAAATCTTCTGGACTTCGTTTGTACCACTAATGCTAGAAGGTAGTGCTGTGAAGTTCACTTCTAGTGCAATAACGTCATCGTTATTGATAGTTGGAACTTCAAGGTGGCACTGTCCCATCTTGAACTGTACACCTGGACCTTCTGGGGCATCTGCTCCTGGATCCTTACCACCGACATAGAAGTCTAGTGCGAAGGAGTTAGTAACCGTAGTTAGCGCATTCTGTAGATCTGATAGAAGGTCGATTGATCCATTTGTAGCCTCATCTAAGTAGCAAGTGAATGAACCTGTAACTGAACGAGCGCCTGTAACGTGACCAATTGGCTGGTTAACAACGCCAATGCTTTCTGGTGTTAAGAAGCTGATGTTGTTGCTTAGTGTTAGGCTTCCGCCTGTTAGAACAATATTGTAGGTCTTTGAGCTTCCTGATACGGAGCTTACAGCTCTAAGAGCTGTTAGACGGTTACGGATATAGTTGTTTGTAGCAGTAATACCTGTTGTAATTGCTGCTGAAGCATTAAAGGTTGCTTGCTCAGAAATACTTCCGCCCATTCCAGACCATGAAATCATAGCAATACCGTCTACTTCAAAGTTGATTGTTGCTTCATTTACAACGCAACCAGGAATCTTATAGATGGTAGTTACTTCACTCGCTGTATAATTCTGTGGGCCTGCTCCAGCGGCATTAGCACCTAGTACGAAGTATAGATCGAATGTACCTAGTTCTGATACGTTAGAATCGTCGAAATCGAAGTCAAGTGCAGTTGAGCTACGGGTTACGGCCTTAGCCCATTCTGTAGTGTAAGAATTATTAGCTACAAAGTTGGCCCATAGAGCTTCCTCTACTGCTTTAACATTAGTAGCTAATGTAGGACGTACGTAAACGTCGAAACTCCACTCTGAAGGAGATACTGAGTCGTTAAATACGCGTTGACCACGACGACTTGCACCTGTAGCGTCAGACATTTCTGATAGTGTTATTGTGCTTGAATTTGTGCTCTGAGAGAATGAGTACCCGTTTAGTACTGGAATTTCCCAGATAGTAGATCCTTTTACAAGGAATACCTTAGTATCTCTACTGAAATAAAGGTTTGAGTCACCTACTGCCATTTTATTTGTCTCCTAAGTACTAAATCAGTACTTAACCTGCAGGGTCATTTCACCAACACCTAGTGGTGCTAGCGCTCCCTGATCTGTATCTATTAAAGTTATTATAATATCTCTAGTATAGCCGATATTTCCAGAAGAGTCTTCGTATGCCAACCTGCCATTGTTATCAATTATAAGTTCGACGTCTTCTAGTAATTTTTCAAGAGCTGATATAGAGTCCTCTTCATTGACATAAGCACGAAGAGTTACGTCAAGGTACCTATCTTTTAGTCCTGCAGACTGGTGCACGATAGATTCCGGTCCGGCTACAAGACATATACAAGGAAATTCTGTTATTTCATCCCAGAACTTCATTCTAGCGTATACTTGTTCACCTAAATCTGTAGAAAATCCATTGCTTAAAGAAATGGACTTTAATTTACTAGAAAGCGCTTCTACAATTGAGCTTCTTCTAGTCTTATTTATAGCTGTCATCAAGCTCTCCTTGTATAGAATCTTTCTGTCGCTAATCCTCTAACTATCTCTCTTATAGACATAGACACTAGAGCCGAGGGATCTCTAGCTGGAGTATTCCATGGTTCTTTACCGACTGTTTTATCAAATACATTATATGGGTTTCGTTCGTAGTCAAAAATGAAAGTCGGATTCCCATTAGTACTAACTTCTACACCTACAACTTTTGCGCTACTAGCAAATGCCCCAGTTCTATTTACTAGTCTCGGGAATTTCATATTTTCCATTACTTTCATAGCAAGTTTAGCATTTATAACACTAACTAAAGAGTTCCAGTTGGTTCTAGTTTCTTTCATGCCCTCTGGAAGATCTTGTACCTTAGAAGCATCTAAATTTAATGCTATTGGCTTTTTACTTTTAAATGTTTTGGTAACTTTAGCGCGTTCTGATTTTTTACCGGATTTAGGCGGATTACTGACTTTTGCTCCGCTTTTTATAGCGGTCTTAAATAGTTCGTCTATAATAATATCGGAAGGAGATCTGGATCCCTTTTGATTTACCCAGTCTACATTATTCTCAATAAAGTCAGATAGTACAGATTGTGCATTAGCTAAGAATTCTTTTTCTTCTATGGAGCCTTTTAGCTGATTTGAAGTAAAGGATTCGTCTGCTACAGTAACTATATAATCTTTACCAACTACTTGACCTCCGCTTCGTTCTTTGGTCTGTATCGCTAAACTTATTATACTATCTAATTGAGCATTATTAAAGCCTGAGCTATCAACACTTGTGAATTTTGCTAGTGCTGCTTGAACTCTTTGCTCCGCTACACTACTTCCTTCTATATGGCCTAGATCGAATAAGTGAGCTAGGTTTTCCTCTGTGATTGATCTGTCTCTTTTGAATATATCGGCTATAGCTTTTGTAAGCTTTATTTCGTTTCTACGACTACTACGAATTTCTCTGATTTTTCTGAATACATCGCCCTTTCCAGTAGTAGAAGTTACTAATACCTTAAAGGAAGGAGGCTGACCAAAAACTTGATATGTATAGTCTTTACTCTGCCTATTTTTGAATGTGCCATATAGATCTCTTATATATGTATCTACACTGGCCTCTAATGCATCTAGTTGTTTTACAGTGGGCTTTCTTTTTCTATTTATCTGAACTAAGATTTGACGTAGAGTATTATCCTTATCTATTAAAAATATGTGCGGCTGCCTATCAGATCTAGCTCTAAAATTCTTGGACCTCTCTAGGTGGCCCATTGCTTTTTCAGCTAATTTAATAAGGTCAGCTTTAGCCATTTCTATATAAGTCCAAAACTCTCACCACATGAGGTGGCCACTTAGATGTTCCCATCTTACTAAGACCGGTATCAATCGAAGCTGTTCCAATTGATTTTCTTTCTTTGTATTCCTCTTTAAAGTAGTGGTGCACTAAATCCAATGCTGCTACTCTAATATCAGCAGGGGTTTCTGGGTATCCGGCGGTATAGGTTATCTTAACAGACCCAAAGCCTGGTTCCCAATATCCATTATGAAGAAAAACTGTATCTATAGCAGGATCTACGAAATATTCAGTAGCAGCCATAGTTTGATATGGTTGGTCGTATTCGGTTCTATATTGTACTGATTGTACCTGTCGTACTGGCCACTCATTTAATAAAATAGCGTGTTGAGACTCTTTTACATTGAATGTCTCTACTTTAGGAGTAGAGTAATAGTCAATAAATGAATGACCGCAATAAGTTTTAACTAAAGCGTCTACTGATTGAATAAGGCTTGTTAGCTCTTCATCACTGTCAGTTTTAACTATTCGTTTATATGCCTTATAGTCAGATAAACTGATTAATGCTGTCATTTATTATACTCCAATAAGAAAGGGGGCTGCTGGTAGCAGCAACCCCCTTCCCAGCTATTTCAATTACGAAGCAGCGTACTTTAGACCGATTACAGACTTAGCACCTGGGATGATTTCCTTGAAACCAAGACGTTGTGATGTAACTAGCACTCTGTGCTGATCTTCAACTAGGTAATCGCTTTCTACAGTAACACCACGTTGACGTGGGATTACGAAGTTGCGCTTGTTAACAGCTAGAGCGTGGTACTTACCAGCGGCTGGTGTTGGGAATTCGTCACAAACCATGACTGGTGAACCGAATACCTGACCAACTTCACCTGTTAGCTTAGTTGCTTGAGTATTAACTAGGTTGAAGTCCTGGAACTCTGCATCTTCTAGTAGTTCGAAGTAGCACTGTTGTGATACGATGTAAGCAACATCATTAGCACGTAGACCGTACTTGCCCATTTGCTTACGTAGGCCTAGTAGAGCGGCAGCTGTTAGAGCTGTGGCTGTTCCAGCGGCTGTTACGTCGCGTGAGCTGCTTGAAGCATACTTTAGAAGACCTGAAGCAGCAGTTACTGATGCATAAGCACCGTCAGCGTGACCACCAAGTAGGATTAGGTTTTCTACGCCACGAGCGTGTGAGCGGATCATTGCTTCACGTAGTAGTGGAAGAATTGGAAGAATTGCATCTTCTTCTGTTTCGTTGCCTAGATAGCTCTTAGCAACCATCTTAACTGTACGTAGTTCGATTTCAGTTAGAGCAATACCACCACGGTTTGTTCCGCCACGTGATTCTAGTGTACCGTTTGGATTTGTTGCATCTGTTGAACCAGCTGAACCTGAGATTTCGGCATAGCCGCTATCTGGCATGATTGGTAGAATCATTGAAGCTGTGTTCATAGCAACTTCACGGAACATAGGAGCGAGGATTAGTTCGTTCTGAATGTCACGTTCGATGTTTGTTGAAACTTCTTGTTCGAAGTCTGCTGATGACACTGAAACTGATGAGTGAGTATTTACCTTCTCAATAAGTGAGCGAGCAAAGTTTGTGTCATATCCCTTCTTAGTGATACGTCCTAGTAGATAGGCATCTTCCATTTCATTGGCAAATGTCTTCTTCCAGTTTCCGTTGTCGCCACGGTCAGCGAATACACGCTTTGAATTGCTGATGGCTTGTAGTTCAGCTGACTTTTCAGCTAGTTCGCCACGTAGACCTTCTAGTGCCTTTTCTAGGTTAACTTCCTTGTCTTGGAAGCGCTTTTCTAGTTCTGCATAGATCTTTTCTTCTGAAGAAGCTAGTACCTTTGCTGTTGCTGTGGCAACCTTTGCTTCCATTTCTTCAGCGGCCTTCTTTTCAGCAAGCTCAGCAGCAGCCTTATCGGCGCGAGCCTTTTCTGATGCTTCTAGAGCAGCAGCTACAGCCTTCTGAATCATATCGTTTTGTTCGTCCATTTTTAATTTCCTTGACGCCTTTTCTTGTACAGCGTCCTCTGATGAGCCTCCGGTTTCAGCGGGAGGCTGACCACCTAGAGTATTGTCAAAAAATTGTTGTTTGAATTTTAGATAATCATCTTGATTATCGAATGACTTAGCTACCGAGAATGTAGCATCTTGGTTGCAAGGCACAGATACTACTGATACCTCTAACAGTTCGGCGTCTTTAACAACTAGCCCATCGACTTGTTTATCATATTCTGCGTCTTTGATTAAAAATCCGACTGAGAAAGTTGATAATACACCTTCCTTCACAAGATTATAGACGTCTCCAGCACTTTTGCTAATGACTCCTTTAATCTGTAGACCTTTATTATCTGTTCCCATCTCAATTACTCTACCAATTGGCTTATCGTAGTTGTGATTAAACAGTAAAATAGGATTTGTTTTGTAATTCTTTAGTCCGCCTTTTGTCCATGCACTTGGAAGTATGCGATCGCAAGATCTATCCATTGCATTAGTACTAGCGTAACCTGTGATCTTTAGTTCGCCTTCATCTTCCTTGACCGCTTTGATCGAGGAATCGAGCTTGAAAATCTTATTCATAGCCTTTTCTCCGGAAGGCACCTTAGTGAGAGTAGAGAACTTGTGTCCTACTAAAGTATCCGTTTCTTTTCCGTCCCTATAAATTCTTATAAGAGCGGCTGGATCTTCTTTGGTAGCCTCTATCGAAAATGCACTATCTGGCACTCCTAGGACTCCTTCTCTCATTATGTGTTCTATACGACCACGTGCTGTACCACCTGATGCGTTCCACTTTACAAAGTCACCGATCTTTAAATCTTTTGGACCTGCTTTAGATCCATAGTGATCGACCATATGTTCCATATCATCGTCTTCTTCTTCAGGCATAAACTTTTGTTTATCCCACTCTGAACAAGTACGTCTGGCTGAACAAGTTATATCGAATTTTGTGCAGTATCCGCTAACAGGATCTGTATCTGCCCATTTAGGCTCTACTGGAAGCATTGATGCTTTGAATCCAGAAGAATTTAAACAGTCAATAATCTTTGGAGTATTTTTATAATACTCACAATTTTGGCACTGACGCGCTCTAGCTTCCTGCTCTGACATTGCCCATGTCTCTGCCATTTTTGCCCAATACTCATTCTCTGGAGCGGTTGGATCGGCAGGACCGAGATTTGCTTCTTCTATAGTAACTATATGATTTTGTATGTTTAGTAAGTCATTATGTGTAACTGCTGGACATGATGATCCAAAGTCCTCAGAATATTCCTTAGTATAGTCTATGGATTTACCTTCTAGTCTATCTAGTGTTTCTGATTTGGCTCTGGCCCATGTCTGACCTGCGTCTCCACCCCATAAAGCCCATGCGACTCTGCCGTTAGAAGGGTATCCAGGTTCCCCCGGACTAAAGCCTTCTCCTTGCTTGTCGACTTCATGTCTACTAAAGAAACTATGCATTCTTCGTACGGTACTAGGAGATAGCTCCTGCTTATTCACTAATTGTCTAGCTCTTGCTAGTCCAACTGGTGTTCCTCCGTCGAATCCATCCTTTCTCCAGTCAAGCCCTCTTTGTGCTTCTCTGGCCATGCCATCAGTAGGGGTGAGGTTAATTTCCTCTCCGCCTACCTTAGCCATTACCTTCTGGTGCCTCCGCTTCTGGGGCTGGTGCCTCAGGTGCTGGTGCCTCTGGTGCTGGTGCTGGTTTTGCAACTGGCTTTGGAGCTGGTTTAGGTGCAGCTACTGGAGCGGCCGCAACCTCTCCGATTAAACCTTTTAGTCTGCTCCAACTTCCTACTGTTCTTTTAACAATTTGAAAGCGGTACGGAGCATCTTCTTGTTCTTTGTACTCGTCCATTGAAAGAAACTTACCTTTAGAAGCAAAGTAATCCTTCAATGTTGCGATTAAAATTTGTCTACTCATTATTATCCCCTGCGGGTCTTCCGCCTGTACTAGGATTCGCTGCACTTCCTGCAATATTTGCTGGTACGCGAATAGTATCACCATCTGTAGCGAGAGGGTCCATGCCCATTCCTTTTCTAGCTTCGTTAGGAGTAATGATTCCTCCATTTACTAAAGTAGAGTAATAGGCTGCTTCATCTCTTAATTCTGGTTGAAGAGCTGGAATACCTGCTACGTCTTCAAAAATCTCGAAGCCAAAGAACATCTGATATGCAGAGTTCAACTTCTTTATTATTGGAATAATTGTTTCGAGATAATATAATCTGTGATTTGGTCTTAGATTTGCATTATTACCACTATCAATTAGTACGGGAGGGACACCTAGAGCCTTTAAGATAACTTTCTCGTTGGCATCAATAGATGCTCCAAAGTCTAAGTCCTTAAAGTTAACATTAGAAATGGAGTCTATCTCCATTCCTCCGTCTAGAATCATTGGATTTCTGCCGCCTGACTGAGGTCTGTAGGCTTGCTTCCAATCTTCTTTCATACGATCTTTAATACGCTGGCTGAGAGTATCTGGGTGCTTAATAACTAAGCCAGGTACTGCCCCGTTCTTAAAGAAATTATCCTGGAAATCTCTCATGGACTTCATCAGCTTCATTGTTCGTATAGCTGGTCTTAGTCTAGAGGCTCCTCTATAAATTGATTGTGAATTGTTATCCTTAATGTGGATTATTTCATTAGGGTAATAATCTAATCGACCGTCAAATTCATATCTTTCAATATACGTTTCAGTATCAGAATGAATTGTAACTTTATTTGCTGGTAAATGATAGAGATGTGCTCCATCAAAATACATAAACATATTTCCATCTAGTAAGAAGTCCATTATTAGGTTTCTTCTAAATGAATGAATATCTTGATAAGGGTTAGGTTGAATATTTAATAATGTTTCAACTGTTTTTCTCTTAACCCCACTTACTACGGGAAACCCTATTTTTTCTGTTCCTATTGCGTAGTTAATTTCTGCTGTATCATCTACAACCATATTAACTGCTCTGTTAACAATTTCTAGTGCTTCATAGTAGAAAATATATGTGCGTTCTGGCTCTGTTGTGGAACTCTCAGGGTTTTCTTGAGCTATCCATCGTTGAGCCGGATTTAACTTTTCAACTAGCCAACTTCCTAGCTTCATACTTCTCCCTCTGAATCCGTACCCAATTCTTCTGCTTTTCAGCAGTAGTCAGAGCTGGATCTTTTCCATATACGCTGTGGAGCTTCATATGATGTTCGTGGCACAGAGTAACCGTCTGATTGTAGATCTTATCATCTTCTTCTTTAATAAACTCGTCTCGAATGTTTAAGATGTCGTCAACAATTTTAACTGTATATCCCTTGGTCTTACACCACTTATTAAACAATGGTGTCATCGTATAATAATGGTGAAAGTCAAGGTTTTCTGTGGTCTCACAAATTTCACAATGAGATCCTTTTTTGTATCTGGCTTTTGCTCGGTCCCTAACATATTTGATAGGGTCGCGCAATAATGCTGTTCCAGACATTTTTTCTCCTTTTGTTATTTGCAATTATATTAGTTTGAGGATCGAAAGTCAAGGTGCAAATTGCCGATGGTACGGTAATATTTTGTTAACTGAAGAACCCCGCATTAATGTCTTGGGTTAAAGCCTGGATCATAGCTGAATTACCGATTTTTTTAGGTACACCTGAATCGTCTGTAAGATACGCTTCGGCGTATTCTCCATTTTCTACATAGTAAAATGAATTACTTTGTAGAGTAGGAGGCAAACTTGTTACTTTGAAATAATTAACATATGCCATATTACCACTCCACTGCAGACCACACTTCGTTTCTTTCTAATACAATGAACTGTGGGTGTATTTCTCTTAAAGAGCCGTCATCTTTGCTAGGTCTTTCATCTGGAAAATACCAATCTATCTTTACTGGTCTAACGTCAACTTCTGGCTGTATTGTAATCATATTACGCTCTCTTTAACTACTACTCTTAAAGGAGTTCCTTTAAAGATCTTATTACTAATCTGATAAGAATAGTTAACGTAGTATACGCCTAAAGCTAAACTGCTTGTATCTAGTAGGCTAAATAAGTAGCCATTATCTATTTGCTCTGCTGTGTAGTCAGCAACACTTAAAGTTGCTACTGTGGGAGCAGATTCCTGAGGAACTTCTCCGCGAGTAGACCTTTTTAATTCTACTGTTAGGTTCTGTATCTGAGACTTAGTTCCGGTAACAGTAGCAGGAAGGAGAAGACTTTCTCCTTGCATTAAAACAATCATTAAAAACCTCCTGCATTAGTTTTATAACTATAAAGCGCGTACCTAAGAGCGTCGGCCATGTGCGAGGCATCGTTATGTAGGGGCTTTTCTCTTTGTAGTGCTCCATTTGGATCCCATTGATATTGGTCAAATGCATGGAGTACATGATGTAATTCTGGATCAATAATAATTCTATTATTATCTGCTAGAGACGCGATATAACCGATTCCATCTAATACTGATTTTTTGGCATTAGTAGTAGGTATATCATATTCTTGTGCGAAATCGTATCTCTGCTGCTGGTTAGCGGAATCTATGTAAATATAGTCGATATTCCACTTATCAATTAATCTCTTTATTTCTTTTGCGTGTCCTGAAGTAACTTCTTCATTATTTAGATACTCATCTAGAATATAGAAGTTTTCGTCTTCCCAAGAGAACGCGACTACACACATAGCTGTAGGATCGCGGAATCCAAGGTCAAGTCCTGCGAATACATCGCACTTCTTAAAGTTTAGTTCTATAGGACGTATACATTCTTCTTGTATCTGCCAGATTTTGCCTTCGAAGATTGAGAAGTCAGCTTCATACTCCTGTCGGAATTCTGCTTCACTCATTGAACGACGAGCTTCAGCTACGTCAGATTCGGTCATTCTAGGATTATCTTTCCAGGTCGCTTTTACTGAGAACCACTCTGGGAAGTCGTCTCTGAATCCTCTATCAAATAGAGTCGAGAACCAATTATTCTTACCACGAGGAGTAGAAATAAATAGTGCTTTAGAGTTTGGTTTGTCTAGAGTAGGGCGAAGCGCTACGTTGAACGCTTCCATGCCATCAGTTAGTGCGGCTTCGTCAAAAATGATAAGATCGTATGAACGACCGACGCAACTGTCAACTTGATTGACTGAACCGATTCTGATAGTGGAGCCATTAGATAGCTCGATAACTTTGTCTTTAGCATTGTCTTTAGTTACCTCAAGTCCAAACTTCTTTATTAAGTTTCTCTGTAAATCGAAAGAAATCTGCGATAGTGAATAATTAGGAGCCATAATAAGCACATGTGAGCCAGGTACTAAAGCTACTACCTGGCCCACAATATTTGCTATATAGGTTTTTCCCTGACGTCTAGATAGAGCAGCACATCCAAAACGATACTTTGGATTATTAATGCCATTTACTAAAGCTATCTGCGAAGGTAATGGGTCTACATCTAATTCCTTTAAGTAATTTGCAATAGGCACTTTCATAAAAGAGCTTGGGTATTGTACAATTACATCCGTTGGAATATCTGCTCTACTTACTAACATCTAGTACTAACTTCCTTTATTCTTCATTAGCTAGCGGATTAGCTAGCGTTTTTTCAATTCTTTCTGCTGTAGATTGCTCAAGCTGTTTCATTCTAGCTTGGTTCTCTCTATCGAAAGCTCTTAGCTCATTCATAAGCTCTCTATTGGCCTGAGTCATTGCACGGTCATTTTCGCGAGTTCTGCTGTCCATTACATCTACGCTTCTCATTGCACTCGAAACGCCTCTTTGAACACTATCACTCATCATACCTAGCATTTCGCTATTGCTTCGTGTTAGGCGCTCTACATTTTCCATTCTCTGGTTTAGAACACCTAGCTCTGTGTCGTACTTACTTAAGTCTGGAGCAACATATTCTTGAATTTGCTGCTTCATATCCATATAATCTTTATACACTTCGAATCCGCCATATAGAGTACCTATACCTGCGGATAGTGCGGTCGCTATAGCAAACATCTTACCTCCGGTGAACTTTACACCACCGATTTCAATAGATGTGCCTTCTGACTTTTCTTCTACTTCATCACTCATAATAGTTTTTACATATCCTCTAAACTATACTGTGTTTCGAGCATCTTATTATATGTTAAGTCGCTTCTAGCATTTAATAGTCTAAGGATTCTTAGGTTATCAACCGGTTTTTGTTTTCTATAGATTACTCTATCTTTATAGAATGGCACATCTTTGTATGCCAGATTAAGATAATTAAAGTATCCTATAGGAAGTACTTGTAATGCCTCTAGTTTAGCTCCTGACTCTGCTAACTCTGTTAATGCAGGGTCGTTATCTGGAACTGTATCAGCAACCTCTTTCTTTTGTTCCTCTTCCTCAATAGCTCTCATTGCTAGTACTGCATTCGATAAACTTCTTATGCTAGTAGGATTTATATCATCTGTGACCGATACATTAGGTACTTCAGTGCCTATATTAGCAATTGAAGTCTGTTCTTCGATTTGACTATTGATAAAATCTTGTGCTGTCTCTGATGATACATCGGACGCGCCTGCATAAGGCTTAAACATAGCTAAAGTATCTTCTAGACTTTGAGTAGCGGGTTCGACTGCTTGAGTATCTTCTTGCTGCTCTTGCGCGAATACAGGAGGTTGTATCAAGGAAGCGTACTGATCTGCAGCCGTAACTTGATAAGTTTCCTGCTGTCCTGTGGACTGCATTTGAGTAGAAAGATCTTGAGTAGCCATAGTGTTTGTAGAAACAACTGCTACTTCCGAAGATACTCTTGAAGCTGACTGAGTTTGAGTCTCACTATTCTGTGTTATAGAACTAGAAGACTGCTCAGAGCTTGTCTCGGATACTTTGGAAGTTTGGCTTCTACTTTGAGTAGAAGAAGTAGTTGCACTAACTGAAGCAGACTTACTAGAATCTGACGTAGCAGAGCTATTTTGTGTCTGATTTTGTGTCTGATTTACACTATCTACAGTATTCGCTATAGTTTGTTCGGCTATCTTGATGCTAGTACCTGATACTGAAGTAGAACTAGAAGACATACTAGACTCAGCTGACTTCGTTCCGGATTCAATTGAACCCTGGATAGAAGTTGATACTACAGAATCGGTTAATGCCGCTAAATTTCTTTGATTATTTTTAGCGATTGATTGGGCATCTACTGATACAGTTTTCTTATCGGAAGATGCTTGTACGGAAACCGATGGTAGTGCCTGAGTAGTCTGAGAAGCATTAGTTTCTGGTGTCGATACCATTACTTGCTGTGCTACTTGCTGAGTAGGCGCTTCTGCTACTGTTGCTACTGTTTGAGGAGACGTAGGCTCAGCGATAGGTGCTGCTGGTGAAGAAACAGGTTCCTGCTGAACTACAGACTCATATATGATTGGTTCTTCAATAAACTCTTGCACAGGTACAGGGTCTGGTGGAGGAGGTGGCGGAGGATCTGGCGGTTCCGGTGGAGGTGGAGGCGGAACATAGTTTCCGACATACGTCCAATCCGAAATTCCTCCAGTAGTAAGTGTAGTACAACACGGGGACCAGTAGTACGATTGTGATTGTCCTGCGCTACTATTACCAACTATACCTGCTGATATACTTGAACTCTGTAAGTTTACAGAAGCGTAGGAAGTACTAATCGTACCGTCTGGTTTTATTGTTGTGCTAAAAGTACTATACCTAGGATTAGGCGACCACGCGCTATAGTATTCCGCTATATTAGTCCAAGTATACTTCATTTGTGTAGGGTCACTTTGGTAAGTGTACTTTGTAATAGAAGTAGGAGCAATGTCAGCCCACAGTGAGGCAATATAGTAGTTACCTATATTGCTCACTGGTTGAGCTGACCACTGCCAGGGACTTATAGATCCTGGACTATTTGGAGCTAAAAAGCTTATTATGCCATTATCATACATCCAAGAAGTAGTAAATAGTTGATCGTAAAGTGGAAAAGAGAATTCTAGTGGAACTTCTACAGCTCCATCATCTCCCATAGTCACTGTCGTAGGAACTGGCTCCTGCGCTGTCTGAGCCAATATTGTGCTAGACTGTGTAAGTAGTAATAAGGCGATTAGCCTTTTCACTTTTTCTTCTTTTTAGCGCCTGGAACTTTATCTGGATTTTCAGCCCATAGAGTCTTAGCGGCTTCTCCTATCTTTCCTTCATAAGGGCAAGGAGTACCTGCGGCAAGCATAGCATCAAAAACTCTGCGATCTTGACATAATGTAGCGACAGCGGCTACCTTCATGCCCATATCAAATAGTGTTTTTGATAGTTTTAGTCTTTCGCAGTTACTGTCAGTACGTGTAGCACCTACAGAAATACCTAGAATCTGAGTTTGAGCTGCTCCTGATACGCCAGTAGTACATAGATCACCATTACCACCGCTCATCATAGATGGAGCTATAGCTGTTGGAGGTGGCTGTACAATTTTCATTGTAGAGTCATTCTTATTTACATTAGTATTACTATTATTCGTGGAAACATTAGATGTACTAGTAGAAGTATTTATATTTCTATTAGTCATGTCGCCAGTATTAATATTTGTGTTTGTATTATTATTAGTTGAATTATTGGTATTAGTAGTTACCATAGTTCCTGAACTAATATTAGTATTTGTATTATTACTGGTTGTGTTTACATTATTATTGTTATTATATGTTACGCTACCACTTAAGTTATTATTAGTGGTTGTCGTACCATAATTATAGTTAGTGTTATTACTTGTAGTATTATTTGTATTTGTGTTTACATTATTGTTATTATAATTAACTGTACCACTTAAGTTACTGTTTACAGTAGTTTCGCCATAGTTATAGTTTGTAGCGTTTGTAGTATTGTTGTTATTATAATTTACAGTTCCAGATAATACGTTATTGTTAGTAACTTCTCCATAACTATAGTTTGTATTATTATTTGTGTTTGTACTGGTAGAGGCATTATTATTGTTATATGTAACACTTCCTGACATTACGGAATTAGTTGTAGTTTCTCCGTAGTTATAGTTGGTGTTATTATTTGTATTTGTAGAAGTTGAAGCGTTATTATTGTTATAAGTAACACTTCCTGACATTACTGAGTTAGTAGTTGTCTCTCCGTAGTTATAATTAGTATTTGTACCAGTAGTCGTATTGTTATTATTGTAGGTCACACTTCCAGACATTACTGAATTATTAGTAGTCTCACCATAATTGTAATTAGTGTTTGTACTAGTATTTGTATTGGTATTTGTCGAAGTATTTACGTTATTAGTATTACTTGTTGTAGTACCGCTGTTTACATTGTAGTTTGTATTTGTGGAAGTGTTGACATTGGTATTTGTATTAGTGTTGTTATTTGTATTTGTTGATGTAACAGTACTAGTGGAAGTATTGTTACTATCCACTAGCGATGTTGAATCATATGTAGTTGTTTGTGCTACTACTGTCTGCACTGGATAAATTAGAATCGCAGACAGCATTAGGTAACTAGCAATCTTACTCATGCTGTTCCTTCTAGGGCATAAAGCCTCTTGTTAATACACCCTAGAAAGAGCGTACTAACACAAATGTATATTAGTCATAAGACCTCGTTTATAATTGTGAAAAGAATTTTTTAGTTTTAGCTTTACGGTCTTCTAAACCGTGGGTGCCACCGTTGATCTTCTTGGTAAGAGCCAGAATTACAGCATCATTTACTCCAAGATCACATACGGACCATAATTTATTGCGCTCAAAGAAGAATAGAGCAGATTCAAAAGCTAGTTCTCCAGCAACAAGGTCTGGATTGTCCATAACATCTGGTCTATTGCAGAACTTTGCAAATGCTGCGTAGTTATCCTTACCTGTTAGCTGTAAGGCTCCTCTACCTCTGAACTTCCATCCGTCTCCAGAACCTTCTGGACCGTTGCCCATACGATTTCCGTATACTACATTGGCGATCTTTTCAGGATTTCTAGCGTAGTTGGCTGCGTTTCTGCCAGCTTTTATGAAGTACTTAGGGAAAATCTTATTTAAACCATCTGCTGAGTAGTTCAGATTCTCACTGAAAGCCTTATAGTTGCCTGTTTCGTGAGCAGTTTGTGCAAAAAAGTGAGCTGCTCTAGCCTTAGACATCTTGTAATAGTCTGCAGCCGCTCTCATAGTACCAGGACCAAAGACACCGTCGGCAGTTACGCCTACTTTTTCTTGTAGTGCTGCAATTGGATTAGTACTTTTTACTGTAGTTGCCGCTATTTCTTTTGTAGGAACAGAGGCAGCTTGCTTAGCAATGGCTGCAATATGCTTTACTTCACCTGGAACAGTTGAAGGATCGAAGTCAGCTACAGGAGTGTAAGTAGTCTTGCCTCCCTTTTTGGTAGCAATTAGTCGCTGCTTTCTATTTTTTCCGTTTCTCTTGATAGAAGCGTGTACCCATCCTGAGTTGGCCCCATCCTTGGAGGACCAAAACTCTAGGATTACCTGATCGAATTCTAAATTATCACCTACCCAGTCGGCTAGTTCCTTGTTGGAAATGCCTTGGATCTCAAAGTCAACGGCTTCACCATTACAGTGTTGCGAAGTCTTTGAGCCGCCTACCTTTGCGTTTACTGCTGGAGACCTGTAAGATGAGTTAATAGTTACTGGTTTTCCAAAGTGTGCACGAACAGGCTCTAAGATTTTCTCACAGACATATTTCATGTTCTCAATATGTTCTGGAGTAGGTGTGTTAGGGATACCAAGCTTCTTCGCAGTAGGAGATACAGTTAATTCTTCTAAAGAGAAGTGCTCTGTTAATTTCATTTCTTTTTCTCACCTAGTACAGCTGTTACTTGCTTCGCAGCCGTTTTTAAAGTTTCCTTTGCTATAGCTAGATCCTTCTGATCTACTTTACCATCTTTGTTAATGTCTGCTACTATCTTTGCATCATCAACATCGACCTCTCCATCTTTGTTTAGATCGATGATCTTATTCGCGGCCAATACTACGCCAATAAGAATGCCGGATACAAACATTAAACCTAGTGCTATGTATATGCTCATTAGAATGGTCCGTGCTCTTCGTCGTCATCGTCTGGGAGAAGATCTGGCTCCTTTGGAGCTGGTGTTTGTTCAATAGTAGTAGTCTCTGTTGGCTTCTTTCCATTAGCCATTAAACCGGCTAGCGCACCTACGATAAAGGTTGCGATTGGATTGATTAGCTTAAAGAACTCTGCGTCATTAGGCGCTTGCACACCGATTGGCTGCACTACAAATACTAGGCTGTAAAGAACTGTCATTACGATAAGAACTAGTGTTACAGCTAATGTGATTCCTACGATAAATCGTAGCTTTTCGTCATTCATTTCCATCTTGATCCTCCTGGGTATCAACTTCTACATTACTCTCTGTAGCTTCTTCTACAGGAGCGGTTTCTTCTTGCACAACTTTAGGATTTTCTTTTCCTAATAGTTCCCAGCTACAACCACCTTCAATCTCACACTGGGGTGGAACGCATTCTGGTTTAGCTACATTCTCTGGATCTTGACATGGGTAGCGGTATGCTTCAGTGCACCCCGCCAGCATCATCATCGCTGTTACTGCTGTCAGTACTTTCTTCATTTTTACAGTCCACGGCATCTGTTATATCTATGCCGTCTCGGCCTACGTGTAGTCTCCTTTTTACTAATTGTGCAACGTATCCAGTCATTATTGTGAAAATCTGGATATGGGCGGCTATAGCTAGCCAAAATACGTATGTTGGTTCACTTGCTGTGAGCCATAAACCGGCAGTAGCGTATGCGGTGAAAACCATCGCACCACCAAACAGCATCCAAAGGGCTAGATTCTTTCTTTCATTAGTCTCTAGACCCAGCCACTTCATGAGAATAGGTTAGAGACACCTTCCTGTGCGGTAGGTTCTTCTGGAACTACCGTATTTTCGATCGTAGGAACTACTTCCTCAGGATCTGTAACAACAGTAACTCTATTACCCGCCATCATGGCGTCGTATTCGGCTTCACTTACTCGGTGATAAACACCATTTTCATCGGTCCAGCTTACTGAACCTCTCTTTCTAAATACTTCCATTGTTTTTTCCAATAAGTATAATACTTACTTGCCGTCATTATTTAGCAGGCGTTCCATTAATTGTCCGTAGTTTCCTTGGCCAAAGTTAGCAATGTTAACTGTAGGACCTGTATTTGCTTGCTCATTCTTTAATTCGTCCATTCTCATCTTATGAGCGAACTGTAAAAGTTCTAGCAAATCTTTTGAGGTGTAGATTCCGCTTTCTTCAGCTTCCTCTAGCTTGGCGTCTATCATCTTATCAAGAACTTGGCCTAGTTTGTTTCTATTCCTATAGCCTCTGTCTAAATAGACACCTGTTATATAGTCTTTTACATCCGAACGCTCTAGAATCTGCACGACTTGGTATTCGGGCAGGCCTAATTGGTCCGCCGTATCCTTGGCAGAACCATAGGTCAAATAAGCATTTGCGATATCTATGTCTTCTGGTCTTAGTGCAATTTGAGTCATAATTCGAATTATACCAGCAAGGGGATTGTGGGTCAAGCTATTTTTAGAGGAGGTACCGCTTAGTCACCATTCAATAAATTTTTCTTGACTTTTCTAGTTGAATATACTATATTCACTAAATGGAATCAGAATATAACCCAGCAAGAATTTTAAAGAAAATTTCAGAGGCTCATATGCCTTTAGCAGACATAGACGAGGGATGGAATAAATCATGGGGAGAGCTGATAGACTATCTAGAACAGCCCGCGCAATTAAACGACAACTCAGACTCGCTAAGCTTCACAAGTTAACTGACCTAATACCAGGTAAATTTAGAAAGAAGCACGCACTAGACTGTGGTAATCCACGCTGTCTTATTTGTGGCAATCCGAGAAAGTTATGGAAATCAATACCGATAAAAGAAAGAGAACAAAATGAGCGAGATTATTAAAAAGATCGAAGCCAGCATGACCGGCACTCGATATGCTCAGGAATTAAGCTACCCGCTACTTTCAACCCAAGTAGAAATGAGTAAGCCGATGGATCAAGCCTTTCTCAACGAGTACTTCGTTGGAGTAAAGCTAGGTCATAAGGTAAAAATCGACGAGTCTATTCCTAATCAAAAAGAAGAGGCTATGAGAACCATCAAACGTTCAATCACTGAACTCATCTTCGGAGAGTTTCGCCATCTTCTCACTAAAGCGCAATATAATCTATACGATCGTAACTTCGACGAGGCTAAGCGAGCTATCGAGGAAATCGAACAAAGGATGTTTTATGAGTGAGCTAACCTCAATTAGCGGGGCGAGTATTGTCCCCGCTAATCTTAAGCCGACATATATTAACTTTGGCAACGTTCGAATTCACTGCGAGACGGGTGAAGTAACCGGACTATCAGAAAATATCTCAGAAGACGCTCAGCAATTCTGGAATCATATAAAGGAGTATATTTTAAAATGTTAGAATGTTTAATTATCGGAGACAGCATCGCAGTAGGAACTAAGATGTTCGCTCCCAAGGAATGCATCAGCTACGCAAAGGGTGGGTTCAATTCTTGGCAGTGGAATAAAAAGTGGGGAAGCTACCGACTAGAAGCGGGTAAGCTCATCATCAGTCTAGGAACGAACGACCACAAAGGTGTGAACACTGAAAAGGAACTCGAAAAAATTCGTGGTCGAGTAAAGTGTCACAAGGGAACAAAGTGCGTAACTTGGATTATGCCTCCCTGTAATAAGAAGTTTTGTAAGCCCGGAGTAAACAAGATCGTTACTCGAATCGCTTACAAGTACGATGATAAAATAATCGGAACTAGCTATCTTCAGCCGGACGGTATTCATCCGAGCTGGAAGGGTTACAAGGAACTAGTAAATGAAGTACCTATTAGCAAGTAATAGACCGGGCTGGGATCTAAACGGCCTGACTAGGAAAGACGAGGGCGACTACGCTTTCTTTTACAGAGGCGACAAGTGCGTTCGAGTAATTGCGACTTGGCTGCTATGCGAGTAATAATAGCGGGCAGTAGAGGGATTACCGATTATACTGCTTTGCAGTACGCGATTGCTCAAACCGATTTTTCTATTAGTATCGTAGTGTGTGGGGCGGCTCGTGGAGTAGACACTCTTGGGGCAAAATGGGCCAGTGAAAAAAGTCTTCCCTGTATGATGTATAGGGCTGATTGGGGCCGATTTGGGCAAGCTGCGGGCCAGTATCGCAATTGGGAAATGGCGGAATATGCTGATGGCCTGCTTGCGTTATGGGACGGCGAATCGCGGGGAACTTTGCATATGATAGATTGTATGCGACGTCTGGGTAAGCCTTATGAGGTTTATATAGCACCTAATTGGGAAAAATTACCTCATGGGCCGCGTGTGGGTTAGTCCCGGCGTGTGCAAAAAATCAATGTCTAATAACCGCCCCCTATTATAGCATGGTATAAATGCCTTGTCAATAGGAAAAAATATTTTTTTGTGAAAAAATATTTGTTGACATAGGGCAAGGCATGGCCTAAGACTAGGGCATCAAGACGGAAGGATTAGAACATGGATTACGCGGTTGCTCTTATCGTTTACATTGCCTCGATTCTGGGCGTGTTCACTGCCATGTATGGCATGGTTGCTTTCAAGGATGACAAGCGTATGGTTTACTTTATGACCTTGACCTGCCTTGTGTTCTGTGGCACGCTCTACCTCGGTGGTCTTATGGTTCAGGCTGTTAGCTAAGGATTGAATATGATTGACTATATGGTTCGCAATACAATGTGGAACGATTATATCGTTGCCCCTACACTAGAGGAAGCTAAGGCTCACATTGCCAAGGAATTGGATTGGGATCCCTCTGCTAAGGCCGCTGACTTTGTTATCTATAAGCGCGAAAGGATTGAACATGACCTTTGAAAATTGGCTTAAGGCGGTTGACGTTTGCTTTGTCAATGCGACCGGAATGTTTCGCGATGACTGGCCGGATCAAGATTACTGGAATATGTTTGACTCTGGCCTGACTCCAATGGAAGCCACCATTGAAGCAATCGAAAATGAATATGGCGAGGAAGCCCTAGAAGCGTTTGGATTGGCGGTCGCATAGACCGCCAATTGGCGCCGATTTTGACAGGTTCCACCGCATTTGTCAAGAGGAAAAATTTTTGATTATGTCGATTTATTTTGTTGACACTAGGGCGCAAGATCGGCTAAGGATTGTTCATCAAGACGGAAGGACTAACAAATGGCTTATGTAATCTTTGACCTAGACGGCACGGTGATCGACTCCACCCATCGCCAAGCGACTAAGGCGGACGGTTCGCTTGACCTTGACCATTGGTTTGAGAACAACACGGTTGACAAGATCATGGCCGATTCGCTTCTGCCTCTCGCAGAATCTATGCGCGCTCTCATGGCCGCTGGTCACAAGATTGTCATTTGCACGGCGCGGGCAATCCAGCCTGCCGATAAGCTTTTCTTGGCTGTCAATCGCCTTGCATATGATGCTTTACTTCACCGTGAAATCGGCAATATGGAAAGCGATGCTTCCCTTAAGATCCGTTTGCTTGAAGAATATTTTATCGCTGAAGGTTTCGACAATGCAGCGCAAGCAAAGGCTATCATGTTTGACGATAACCTTAAGGTTATCGACGCGATGGTTTCAATCGGAATCAAATGCTATAACGCGACTAAGGTTAACGCTAGGCTGGCCGCATAGGCCAGCCTATTTTTTTTTTTTATTTTATGGGTTGACAAGGGCCAGGCCGATATGTTAAAATGGGCTGATGCCCATTTTGCGCCAAAGCGCCGATAGGCGCGCCGAAATTATAGCAGGTTTCCTCGCGGTTGTCAAGCGAAAAAATGCAAAAATGCGACGAACGGTTCGTCGCAAAAATCGGCCTATCGTGTTTTTTTCTCTTGCGCGGCTCTCAAAAATCCGTATACTGGTCACATCAAGAGGGGATGGGCCTCTCGCGATAATCGGAGAAAATATCATGGCTAAGACTGAAACCGTTAAGAACTACACTGAATCGCAGGAAGCGGAACTGCTGGCCGCTGGCGTTATCGACAATGCTAAGGCTCTCGAATTTGCCACTCGTTTCGGCAAGGACGTTCGCTCGATTCGTGCTAAGGCCGTTCGCATGGGTATCTATAAGGCCGCTGAAAAGGTTTCCAAGACTGGCGGTAAGATTGAATCCAAGGAAGCGATTGTTTCCGATATTGCCGAAATTGTCGGCAAGAATCTTGACGGTCTGGAAAAGGCTCCCAAGCTGGTCTTGCAGGTTCTGCGAGAAAAGCTCTCGGCTTAATCCGAAAGATCCCCGGAGAAATCCGGGGATTTTTTTTTGTCTTTTGCAAATTTTTTGCTTGACTCAATTTTGCGCTCATGCTATAATGGGATGAGCGCCGAAAATTTTGGGCTGGAGGCGCCGATTTTAGCACGCGCGGAAAACAATGTCAAGCGAAAAATTTGCTCCTGATGAAAATATTTTTCTTGCACTATCGCTTGCAATCGCCTAGAAAGGGGCATGGAAACGAAGAAAGGAAATCAAATGAAAATCATCGAAAAGATCCGCGGCATGGCCGCCCCTGAATTGGCCGGTTGGCTGGCAATGGTTATGCTGCATAGCAATACTGTCCCGACGACTGTTTCGCTTATCATGGGCTATAATGCTATTCTGCCGCCGCTTTCTATGGTTCTTTTGACTTGGGCCGGTTTGGCGCTTTACTTGTGGCGCGCAATTTATCAGCGCGATATGCTTTACATGGTTTCTAACGGAATCGGTTTTTCTCTTAATTCTCTTTTGCTTGCAATTATTGTCTTTCCTTGGGGCTAACGCCCCAAGGCTTTGATTAGAAAGGAAAAATTATGGAACTGGAATTGTCGCCCGAAACGCTAGACTTTCTTGCGGATGAATTGGAAGAAATGCTAAAGCATTGCGACCTAAGCGAAACGCAATGCGACGAATTGGCCGCTTTGCTTTCTTTCCTTGATAGCCCGACCCACGATCGGCTTAACCTATTGAAATAAAAGCAGAAATAAACCCTTGTTTTTCAAGGGTTTATTGGCGCCGATTTTAGCAGATTTTTTTCGCCGCGTCAAGAGAAAAAATTTTCAAATTGGCAGAAATTTATTTTCATTTTGGTTGCGATAGGGGTTGACGTTTGGGGCGCAATCGCCTATCTAGAATAGGTCAGAACGACAAAGGAACTAAAAATGGCTAAGGCTCAATACTTTCTGATTATCGACACGGAAACCACCATTGCCAACACTGTTGCGGACTTTGGCGCGGTTGTCGTTAATCGCAAGGGCGAAATCCTGCACTCTGCCGCTTTGCTTGTGCGCGAATTTTATCTTGACCGCGACGAAAACACTCTTTTCCACGATCAATCGGCTGATCCCCTTTGGGGCCAGCGGAATCTTCCCCGCCGTTATGCCGCCTATGACGCAATGCTTGCCGATGGCCGCCGGATGCTTGCATCCGTTCCGGCAATCAATCGCTGGCTTGCTAAGGTTAACGGCAAGTATAGCCCGATTGTCACGGCCTATAATTGGGCTTTTGACAAGAACAAATTGGGCAATTCAGGCATTGACGTAGAAATGTTTGAAAAGAGCTTTTGCCTTTGGCACGTTGCCGCTAATAAATACGCTAAAACTAAGGCTTATCGCCAATTTGTTCTTAATACTGTCGGCTTCAATGCTCCGACTAAGCATGGCAATATGTCTTATCATACTAATGCCGAAATCATGGCTCGTTTTATTCTTAATAATCCGATGCTTGACGATGAACCGCACACGGCTTTTGAGGATGTGCGCGATTATGAATTGCCTATTCTTAAGGCTATTCTTAAGAATACTCCGACTAAGGAACTATTCGACGCTCCCGCATACAATTGGCGAGAATATCAGGTTAAGGATTGGTTCGCCCCTAAGTAGGGGCGAACTATTCGCCAAGTAAAACCAGATCCGCCCCAAGTAAAACGGGGCGGATTTTTTTTGTCCGCGTGCATTTTTCCTATTGACAGCCTCCGCCTTGCCATGCTATAATTAAAATAGCGTCTCCGACGCGCCGAAAATTTGTTCCCGTTTTGTTCCAGGCGTTACGCGCTCGAATTTATTTTTCCACAGGCGATTTTTCCTATTGACAAGGCCGCTGGATCCTGTTATAATGGGGCTGCTAGCGCCGAAATCGGGGAGGCGCCGATTTTAGCAGACTTCTACACGTTTGTCAAGAGAAAAAATAAAAAATTTCGGCACGGCTGGGCAGACCGATAAAAGATATTATGTTAAATGAAAAAACCTAGATAAATCAATCACTTAGGTCCGCTAAGACTGATATATGGCATTATGTTAAATAGGGCAGGTTACGTTATATCATATCATGCGAATGAGTCGCATTAGCGGAACAAAACGAGAACAAAGCGGGAACAGCGTTCCCGCGCCAGAGTGCAAAAACTACAAGTGCGAAAATTACGTGCGCCAATTATAGTGCAAAAATCACCGCGTGTCAAGCGATTTTTTGGTTAAATTTGAAAAAATTTTTTAACCCATTTGGTTAAGCGCGCAGCGCCAAAAGTATAGTGGAAAATCGACGGCGTGTCAAGTGCTTTTTTTGCATGACGCCGGAGCAGTTGCAAAAATTGCACTTGACCGGTCGCCCCCATTCCGCTATAAAGGACGGGTCAGAAGGGAGAGGGAAATGAAAATAATTTCAGCAATGAAAAAATTCTTCTTGACTTCGATCTCTGATTTTGGTAAAACTAATCATCAAGACACGGAAGGGAACTGTGATATGACTAAGGAAGTTGCTAAGAACTACACTGAAGCTCAGGAAGCCGAACTGATGGCTGCTGGCGTTATCGACAACGATCTCGCTCTTGAGTTCGCTGCTAAGTTCGGTAAGGACGTTCGTTCGATCCGCGCTAAGGCTGTCCGTATGGGCATCTACAAGGCTAAGGAGAAGGTCTCGAAGACTGGTGGCAAGATCGAAAGCAAGGAAGCTATTGTTGCTGACATTGCTGCTATCGTTGGCAAGAACCTCGATGGTCTCGAAAAGGCTTCGAAGCAGTCGCTGATCGCTATTCGCGCTAAGCTGAGTGCGTAGTCCATACTAGGAAGGGGCGAGGCGGTATTTAACTTCCACACCCCCTTCCGGAAGTAAACAGTCGGTGGTCAGCCCCTCCCGATTGCTAGTCAGTTAACCCTTGGTAAGCATTAGATGCTGATCCTACACGAGACTAGTAAGTGCAGTGGGCAACACGTCGAGACGAAATTACCCGCTGTGGCCCATCCACAGCGGGTTTTTTGCGCGCCCAAAGCGCGGCGCCGATTTTAGTGCAAATTCTACACAAAGTCAAGAGAAATTTTCACCAAGCCTGGGCATCTTCGTGCCGAAGTCCGTCTAAATTTTGTCTTGACCCGCAGTGCGATTTCAAGTATAGTGACAATTCAACAAGCGGCTAAGGCCTAAAACAGGAGAAGCATTATGCGTAACATCTGCATCCGTGAAGATATTGAAGTAGTTATTCTTCAACTGGTTCGGGCCATTCCCGAAGTCTTTCTAGACTATGACGTTGATTCTGTCCAACTAGTAGAATACCACGAAGATGGTCTGCTTGGCTCTTGGGACATTGTTTTCGTCGAGGATGATGACTACGAGGTCATCATTGGCGAAGCAGTGCTAGGAAGTGACCTTTTTGTACAAATTGAGATCTTTTCTGACGAAGATGAACTTCTTTTGACCAAAGACGACGAAATCTGAGTTAGTTTTAGATAAATAGAGATAAGCCCGATTAGCAAGCAGCTAATCGGGCTTTTTTCATGAAATTTCTGCACCGAAACGCAGTTTGCGCCGGAATTTTTTGGCTTGTGGCGGACCCGAAGCACAATTTTGCGGTCTTCGCCGCAGCTAGTGCAAATTCGATCCTCAACACTACAATCTAGTGAAAGATAGTGCAATTTAGACAAAAATATAGCCCACTGCAATGAAGCAGCAGGCTGTGCGACTACGTCGCATAACTCTGGTACGAGCTAGAAGGAGCGGGGCGCGACTAGTACGGTATGTCGAAAGTTTGATCGGGAACTCCACAAACCATGATTAATTGTGTTCCAATCCAACAATTTTTCTTACTTTTGAGGTAGATACAATTCGACTCTCGGCAACAACACGCAGTTATCTTAGTATGTAACAAACCAGAGAACTTCGTTCTCTTAATTATGAACTTCGTTCATTAGCGTGTTATTAAGTTCGACAACTTCGTTGTAAATCTGTATTAAAGCTTGCTTTAGTTTTAGATAAATCCTTGCAGCGCATGGGTCGTTTCGGTTTGGGAGACCGACGCCCCAGCGCTGCGGTATATCTAACGATCTACCTACTTCGCTTTAGCTTATAGTAGATTATATCATAAGCTTTGTAAAAAATCAAGAACTATTTTCTGCAGGTATGGTAGCAGCGTAATGATTGGCTTCATCTCTAGAGAAAAAGGATGCAATTGCAGCGGATGTACGTTGCAGTTTCCTAGCAATGTATTTATTAGAGTGTCCTTGCTCTTTAAGTTCCCAAGCTAGTTTTCTATCTTGTGACGACCAAGGCTTAGAGACTAGATCTGCTCCTAGTGCTGAGAGCCTCATACGAATGGCTCCTGCGGAGCGTTTGATATGAAATGATAGTTCTTTGGAACTCAAACC